>VYKU01000040.1_pt1 | contig 68233 bp, 61 predicted proteins | sample 5114491 | NCBI WGS metagenome assembly VYKU01 (sample SAMN12291796, study PRJNA351875) | freshwater metagenome | isolation source: freshwater lake | place: USA: Michigan, Gull Lake | collected 2011-07-05 | reverse complement strand
GCGGCGGCATGGGTGGGGGCGACGATTTCGGCGGCGACGATTATGGCGCTCCCTCGGGCGGTGGCGGCGGCGGACGTTCGAGCGGCGGCGGTGGCGGTGGGCGCAAGCCGGCCGGCCCGATCGACGACGACATTCCGTTCTGAGATCGCGCTATGCCCTTCATCAATGTGAAGATCACAGCCGGTGCGAGCGTCGAACAGAAGGCGCAGATCGTGCGCGAGATGACGGATACGCTCGTTCGCGTGCTCGGCAAAAAGCCCGAGCACACCCACATCGTGATCGACGATGTGGCGCCCGAAAACTGGGGTTTCTCGGGCATGTTGACGACCGAATATCGCAAGCTGCACCCTTAGTGACGGGGCGCTGAAAAAGCCTCCGGAATTTCTCGTTTTTTCAATGCTTTAGGCGTCGTCCTGCGGCGCCTTTTCCGCATTGTTTGACGGTGCGGGCACTGGTAGATTTTGCGCCTCTGATTCGCGACGCTTTCACATGATCGGCACCCCCACTTGAGCGACATTCTTCCGACACCTCCGGGCCCCACCGACATCTCGCCGGTTTCGATCGAAGACGAGATGAAGCGCAGCTATCTCGATTACGCGATGAGCGTGATCGTGAGCCGCGCGCTGCCCGATGCGCGCGACGGTTTGAAGCCCGTGCATCGCCGCATTCTGTTCGCGATGCACGAGGCGGGCTACGACTGGAACCGCGCGTATCGCAAATCGGCGCGCGTGGTCGGCGACGTGATGGGCAAATACCATCCGCACGGCGACAGCGCGATCTACGAATCCATGGTCCGCATGGCGCAGGATTTTTCGATGCGCCTGCTGATGATCGACGGCCAGGGCAATTTCGGCTCGATGGACGGCGATCCGCCTGCGGCCATGCGCTACACCGAAGCAAGGCTTGCAAAAGCGGCCTCGCTTATGCTGACCGACATCGACAAAGACACGGTCGATTTCGTGCCGAACTACGACGACAGCACGCAAGAACCGAGCGTTCTGCCGGCCGTGTTCCCCAATCTGCTCGTGAACGGCGGCTCAGGGATCGCCGTCGGCATGGCGACGAACATTCCGCCGCACAATCTGGGCGAAGTGATCGATGCGTGCTGTGCCTATCTCGACGATCCCGAGATCACGCTCGACCAATTGATGCAGCACGTGCCCGGCCCCGATTTTCCGACGGGCGGCATCGTGATGGGGCGCGGCGGTTTGCGCGAAGCCTATCGCACGGGCCGCGGCTCGATACTCGTGCGCGGGCGCGCGCACACCGAAGAAGTGCGCAAAGACCGCGAAGCGATCATCGTCACGGAAGTGCCGTACCAGCAGAACAAAGCGCGCTTGATGGAACGCATTGCCGAATGCGTGAACGAGAAGATCATCGAGGGCATCTCAGACCTTCGCGACGAGAGCGACCGCGACGGCGTGCGCGTGGTGATCGAACTGAAGCGCGATGCCAATCCCGAAATCGTGCTGAACCAGCTCTACAAATATACGGGCCTGCAGGTTTCGTTCGGCTACAACATGCTGGCGTTGGACGAAGGCAAGCCTGTGCTCATGGGCTTGAAGGAGCTCATCCGCGCCTTCGTCGAGTTCCGCGAAGAAGTCATCACGCGGCGCACGCGCTTCGAGCTGCGCGAGGCGCGCAAGCGGGCGCACATCTTGATCGGCTTGGCCGTGTCGGTCGTGAATCTGGACCCGGTGATCGAGCTCATCCGCCGCTCCCCCGATCCGGTCGCCGCACGCGAAGGGCTGATGGCACGCGCGTGGGACGTGCACGATATCGGCAGCTATATCGAGATGGTCGGCGAGCCCGGGCGCGGCATCGTCGACGGCACCTACCGGCTTTCCGAAGAGCAGGCGAAGGCCATTCTCGAACTGCGCTTGCAGCGCCTCACGGGCCTCGAGCGCGACAAGATACTGGGCGAGCTCAAGGAGATCGTGGCGCAGATCGCCGACTTCATCGAGATTCTGGGCTCGCGCGACCGGCTCTTCGGCATCCTGCGCGACGAACTTGTCGCCTACAAAACCGAATTCGCCGACAAGCGCCGCACCACGCTCGAAGAGGGTGCGGGCGACCAGGACATCGAAGATCTGATCCAGCCCGAAGACATGGTCGTGACCGTCACGCATGCGGGCTACATCAAGCGCACGCCGCTGTCGGCCTATCGCGCGCAGCGCCGCGGCGGCAAGGGCCGCTCGGGCATGGCGACGCGCGAGGAAGATTTCGTGAGCCAGGTCTTCGTCGCGAACACGCATGCGCCGATCCTGTTCTTCACCAATCGCGGCCTCGTGTTCCTGCTCAAATGCTACCGCCTGCCGCTCGGCACGCCGCAAAGCCGCGGCAAGCCGATGGTGCAGCTGCTGCCCTTGGGCGAGGGCGAGAAGATCGCGACGGTGCTGGCGTTGCCGCCCGACACGACCCTTTGGGACTCCTTGCATATCGTGTTCGCGACCTCGAAGGGCAATGTGCGCCGCAACGCGCTATCGGACTTCACCAACGTCATGTCGAAAGGCAAGATCGCGATGAAGCTCGAGGAGGACGGCGAGCGCCTCGTGGCCGTGCAGCCCTGCTCGGACCGCCAGGACATCGTGCTCGCCACGCGGGCGGGCAAATGCATCCGCTTCGCGGTCGACGACGTGCGCGTGTTCGCGGGCCGCAACTCGACCGGCGTGCGCGGCGTGAAGCTCGCGGGCGACGACGAGGTGATCTCGATGGCGCTGCTGCGCCACATGGACCTCGACACGCCCGAGCGCGAAGCCTATTTGCGCATGTCGCGCATGCGCCGCGGCATGGAGGCCGATGCGCCCGAAGCCGAGACGGCTGTCGACGCGACGGCCGGCGAAGGTGCCGCGATCGTGCTGTCCGAAGAGCGCTACGCCGAACTGGCGGCGGCCGAAGAATTCCTGCTGGCGATCACCAGCAAGGGTTTCGGCAAACGCAGCTCGGCCTACGAATATCGCCTCACGGGGCGCGGCGGTTCGGGTATCGCCAATATCGAAACGACCGAAAAGAACGGTGCCGTCGTGGCGTCGTTCCCGGTGCGCGACGGCGACCAGTTGATGCTCGTGTCGGATGCCGGTACGCTGATCCGCACGCCGATCGACGATATCCGCATTGCGCGCCGCCAAACCCAGGGCGTCACCGTGTTCCGGATGGGCGAGGGCGAACGCGTCGTGTCGGTCGCCAGGCTCGGCGATATCGGGCCCAGCGACAATGCTTCGGGCGATGGGGCTGCGGGCGATGGGACTGCGGGCGATGGGGCTGCCGGCGACGAAGATCCGGGGGCCGAAACGGGGGCGACATGAGCACGCGCGTTGCGATCTACCCGGGCACGTTCGATCCCACGACGAACGGCCATATCGACATCATCCATCGCGGCGCTCTGGTCGTCGACCGGCTCGTTGTGGGCGTCGCCGTCAATGCCGGCAAGGGGCCGCTTTTTTCGCTCGACGAGCGCGTGGCGCTGATGCGCGAGGAAGCGGCCGCAATGGCGGATGTCGCCCACAAAATCGAGGTGCGGCCGTTCGAAACGCTGCTGATGCATTTTGCGCAATCCGTGGGCGCCAAGATCATCGTGCGCGGGCTTCGCGCCGTCTCCGATTTCGAATACGAGTTCCAGATGGCCGGCATGAACAAGCGCCTCGACCCATCGGTCGAGACGCTGTTTTTGATGGCGTCGGAAAACCAGCAATTCATTTCCTCGCGCTTCGTCAAGGAAGTGGGGCGCTTGGGCGGCGACATCTCGCATTTCGTGTCGCCGCGCATCCATGCCGCGATGCGGGCCAAATTCGCGACCGGGACGGCGTTTGCGGGCGGCGATCCGGCCCCGACCTTGCCGCCGGTCACGGTGCCGCGCGCACCCCTCTGAGAGGGGTTGACCCCCGGGCTCAAGAACACTAGGTTCCCGGCCTGTTTCGACGTCGTTTCGGCAACGAGCCCGTAGCTCAATTGGTAGAGCACGACACTTTTAATGTTGGGGTTCCGGGTTCGAGTCCCGGCGGGCTCACCAACGATTTCATATACTTAATAACATATCCTAAAGTCATTCATAACGTAGAATAGATGTTAGGGTTTTGGGTTGATTTACGGACTTTTGCGATCAGGCAATTAAATCGATTTATCACACCGCCTTTGGTCCCAGGTAAAGGGTCAGGATCAAGCCGGCGTGGTTGGGTCAAAAGCGGCCGAGCTCAATGTCATCGTCGATGAAACTCTGCAGGCTTGAAGGCGGTTGTTCGCGCACTACGTAACTGAAGCGGCACATCATTTCGGCAATACCGTCAACAGGAACAACGATGTCTTCGGCCCTGACCGCGATAGACCTCACGAAACTGCCCGACAAATTCGAGATTCGGCTAGCCAAAAGCGACTTCGCGCTCATCGCAGCAACGGGTGGTTTCGCGTGGCTGATGAAAGAGGCTTGGCGGCACTACACCGCGACGGACGAACCCGACGTTCCGGCACAGGAAGCTAACTTACAACGCATGATAGTTGATGCGAAGCTCCATGATGTCGCCGAACTGCATGTGATCCTTCATCCGAAAGCGTCAGTGCTGGTGCCGAACGGTGCGACCGTCCGCGAAATCGAGCGCACGCCATCTGCGGCGCGATACCTTATCGTTTTTGCCTGGGATAAGTTCCAGCAAAAAGGTTGCCGATCTGGAGGCCGAGATCGCGACGCGGTGACGTATTCGGCGGTGCCGTTGGTTTCCATGAAAGACGTGGAAAGGCCTTGCAGATTCGGAAACTAATATTGAAAATAGAATGACAAAATACGATCCTGGGGGACTAGGGGTCGTGGGTTCGAATCCCGCCGCTCCGACCAACAAATAAGCCCTCTAGATCAATGGTCTAGCGGGCTTTAACTTTTCTAAGCCAAACGATTTTCTCCCCGTTTTCGCCTCATTTTCTCCTCGCCTTAAATTTCCGAGCTATAATTTTCGCGTCGGTTGCGAGGAGCAATGAGCGTGGAATTCCCAAATCTGAAGGTCAAGCGCGTGCGGAACGCGCGCGGCGACGAGGTTACGCACTATCGGCACGCGATTACCGGCCGGAATTACGGGACCGACCGGGACCAGCCTCTTAAGCTTTGGGCGGCCGACCAAAAAACGCTTGTCGGCCCAACCGGGCGTGCTCGCAAGGCCGGAACCGTTGCGGCTGCGCTCCAGGCGTTCCGAGAGTCGGCGGCCTTCAAAACTATCGCCGAAAGAGTTTGAATCCCTCCGCTCCGACCAGTAAAAAGACCGGCAGTTGGAAAACGGTTGGAAAATAGTTGGAAGTCCAGGCCGAACCGCTTTATGAGGCGTACATCACGTCTCATAAAGCGGGGAGGGCTGAAGTGCTCAAACCGTCTTGATTGTTCTGACGATGGACAGCCGCCGCCTGAGCGGCGACGATCCGCGAGGACGGCGTCGAGGCCATCGTGATCGGCGGCGGGCCGTTGGCGCTCGCGGGTGGCAAGTCAAGGTGACGCGAGGTGGACGAGCGGTTCCGTGCGGCGCATCGCCCGGTCTATCGCTCTAAATCTACACCGGCGCGTTCCAGGCGGCGTCGAGTGCGGCCAAGTGCCGGGCTTTATCCGCCGCCGACAGGAACGACGCCTCGAAACCGTTGCGGGCCAATTTGCGCAGTTCAGCCTCGCTCAAGTTCAACGCGTGGCGCGTGCGGATGAAATTGTCGTTCATGTAGCCGCCGAAATACGACGGATCGTCCGAGTTGATGGTCGCCACGATCCCGGCGTCGAGCAATCGCTTGAGGGTGTGGCTCTCCAGGTCGGCAAAAACCTTGAGCGCCACGTTCGACAGCGGGCAGACCGTGAAAGGGATCCCCGCGCTTGCCAGCCGCGCGAGCAGCGCCGGATCTTCGGCCGCGCGCACGCCGTGATCGATCCGGTCGACCTTCAGGATGTCCGCGGTTTCGGCCACGTAGGAAGCGGGGCCTTCCTCGCCCGCATGCGCGCAAGTCTTCCACCCCATCGCGCGGGCATGGGCGAAGACGCGCTCGAACTTGGCCGGTGGATTGGGAATCTCGGGGCCGCCCATACCGAGGCCGACGATCCGGTCGTGCCACGGCGCCAAACGCCGGATCATCTCGAACGCGTCGTCTTCCGGCCACTGGCGCTGGATCCCCGCGATCAGCAAAGCCGACATGCCGAGTTCGGCGCTGGCGCGGTCGAAGGCGTCGAAAACTCCGCCGATCATGTCGGCCTCAGCGATGCCGCGGCGCGTGTGCGCTTGGGGACTAATGAAGACTTCGGCATGCACGGTCTCGTCCTTGCGGACGCGCGATAAATAGGCCCAAGTCATATCGAAATAGTCCATGCGGGTCTTCAACACCGACAGCCCAGCGTAATAGACATCCAAAAAGTCCTGGAGATTCCGGAAGCTGTAGGCGTCGGCGAGGTCGGCTTCGCTCTTGTACTTGAGCGGCACTGCGTTCCGCCGGGCGAGGGCGAACAGCAGGTCGGGCTCCAACGAGCCCTCCAGATGCATGTGCAGCTCCGCCTTGGGCATGTGCGCGAGAATGCGGTCGATCCGATCGGTCATGGGCGCTCCGAAGTTTCCGTCGTAGCTATTGAGCACCGCTGGCACGCGTCATGCAAGAAATTCCGCTACCTGTCTGCCGTCTGGCCGCCGAAATTGCTTGCATGTTTATGACGCGTTACGCTAGCTCGAGCGGGCGGCAAGAACTAGAGAAGAGGGGAACGGGATGTCGGAGTTTTCGAAGGGAACGACCCGCCGGGCGCTTTTGGGCGCGGGCGTGACAGTGGCATTGGCTGCACCGTGGATCGGCGATTCCCGCGCGCAAGGCAGCCTACGAAGGGTTCGTATTGCCGTGGGCACCACCAATGTGAACCTCGCCTACCCTTGGCTGACCATTCCGGTGGCGCTGGGCTGGTGGCGCGAGATGGGCTACGAGGTTGAAATCCTGCCCGTCGGCGCGTCCCTACAGGCGTTGCAACAGATGGTCGCGGGCAACGCGGAGTTCGCGCAGCTCAATTCCAGCGTCGTGATCCAGGCCAACGTGGTCAACGACCTGCCCGTGCGCGTGGTGATGAACAACGGCGTCATCGACTGGTCGCTGTCAGTGCTGGAGGAGGGGCCGATCCGCCGTATCCAGGACATGCGCGGCAAGACCATCGGCGTCTTCAGTCTCGCGACGGGCGGTATCGCGTTCCTGCGTGCTTTCATGCGCGCCAATGGCATGAACCCCGACCAGGACGTACGTATGGTCGCCACCGGCCTGGGCGCCCCGCCGGTCGAGGCGCTCCGTGCGGGCCGCGTGGAAGGGCTGCTCTATTGGGCGTCGGCGCAAGCGACGTTCCAGAACGCGGGGCTGCAACTTCGGCATCTGCGCGCCGATGATTGGGCGAGCTATCCCGACTTCACCTTCTCGACGATGCAACGCACGGTCGAAACCGAAGTCGACATGGTCGAGGCGATCGGGCGCGGCTGCGCGCGGGCGACCGAATGGGTGATGGCGAATCCCGATTGCCAGCGGCGCCTGCACTGGGCGCGCTACCCCACCACCCGCCCCACCGGCGCCGATGAAGCGACGCTGGTGCGCTGGGACGCCAACAACCTCGAAGCCCAGCTCGGCTCGATGCGCGCGGCGCACGCGCTCAACGGCGGGCGGCTGTGGGGGCGCGCGACGCCCGAAGCCTATGGTCGCATCCAGGACTTCCTGCGCGAGGCTGGCGTCATTCCGTCGACGCGCGATCCGCGCACGTTCATGGTCGCGATACCGGATTTCTACGAGCGCATCAACCGGTTCGACGCGGCCGCCACGCGCGCGGCGGCGCAGGCCTGCACGGGGATCTGAGTATGGACGACGCCGCGCTCATCGCCACGCGCGGCCTCGAAAAACGCTACGCCACCCAGTCCGGCGAGGAGATCGTCGCCCTCTCGAACGTCAGCTTCGACGTCCGCGACGGCGAGTTCGTGACCGTCGTCGGCCCATCGGGCTGCGGGAAGTCGACGCTGCTGCGCATCCTCGCCGGCATCCTGCGCAAATCCGGCGGGGCGGCGTCCCTTGCAGGTCACAACGTCGATGGACCGTCTCGCGACGTGGGCGTGGTGTTTCAGGCGCCAGTCCTTCTCGCCTGGCGCACGGTCCTTCAGAACGTGCTGCTGCCCATCCACATTCAGAAGCGGACCGACCGCGATTACGACGCGCGCGCGCATGCGCTGTTGCGCACGATGGGGCTCGAAGGCTTCGAGAACCGATATCCCGGCGAGCTCTCAGGCGGCATGCAGCAGCGCGTGGGAATCGCGCGCGCGCTGATCCACGATCCTGCCGTGCTGCTGATGGACGAGCCCTTCGGCGCGCTCGACGCGATGACCCGCGAATCCATGAACCTCGAGCTTTTGCGAGTATGGACCGAAGCGCGCAAGACCGTGATGCTGGTTACCCACTCGATTGCCGAAGCGATTTTCCTTGCCGACCGGGTGATTGTGATGTCGCCGCGGCCGGGCCGGATCACCGAGATCGTCACGGTCGATCTGCCGCGCCCGCGCGAATTGCCGATGATGACCACGCCGCATTTCGGCGCTTATGTCGCCGCGATCCGGCGTCATTTCCAGTCGCTGGGAAGCCTCGACACATGATCGCGCGCAAGCTCCTCGCTTCTTGGCCGCCCGTGGTCCTTTTTTTTGTTTTCATCGCGGCATGGGAAGGCGCGGTCCGGCTGTTCGCGATCCCGGCAATCGTCGTACCTTCTCCTTTCGCGGTCGCCAAGGCGCTGCATCGCGGCTTCGCCTCGGGGGAACTGATCGAGCATTTCCAGATCACTTTCGCCGAGGTGATTTTTGGTTACGCGATCGGCGCATCGGTCGGCTTCGCGCTCGGCGTCGCCATCGGCCTGTTTCCCTTCCTGGAGCGTACGCTCTATCCCTATATCGTCGCCTTCCAGACCCTTCCAAAAGTTGCAATCGCGCCGATCATCGTGATCTGGTTCGGTTACGGCATCGAATCCAAGATCGTCATCACTGCGGCGATCGCCTTCTTTCCCGTCGTCGCCAATACGATCGTTGGGCTGCGTGCCGTGCCCGTCGAGCAGGTTGAGTTGATGGTCGCGTTCACGGCGTCGCGCTGGCAGGTGTTCCGCATGGCTCGTTTACCGCACGCGCTGCCCTACGTGTTCGTCGGGCTCGACGTCGCCGTGGTGCTGTCGGTGATCGGGGCGATCGTGGGCGAGTTCGTGGGTTCGCAAGCCGGGCTCGGTTACCTGATCTTGCAGCGCAACTTCAATCTCGACATGGCAGGCGTTTTCGCGATCCTGATCGTGTTGTCGGCGATGGGCATCGGACTGCATCTGACCGTGAATTTCGTGCGTCGGCGCGTGGTGTTCTGGATGAACGACGCGGCCGACCGCGTGATGGGTGCTTGAAAGAGGAGAAGAAAATGGACGCAACTTTGCCGCGCGCCGCGACGCGCGAGGAACTACCGATCCTTGATCTCGCGCCGCTGAACGCCGGCGAACCGCTCGACGCGCTCGCCAGAGAGTTGCGGGGCGCCTGCGAATCGATCGGGTTCTTCTACGTCCGCAATCACGGCGTTCCCAAATCGATCGTCGACGGTGTGTTCGACGCCACGCGCCGCTACTTCGACCTGCCGGTCGACGAGCGGCTCAAATGGAAGATCGACGACCGGTTCCGACGCGGCTTCATGCCGATGGGCATCAACCAGCATCCCGGCTACGCGCCCGACATCAAAGAAAGCTACGAATTCGCCCTCGACCTGCCGATGGACGATCCGACGGTGGTCGCGGGCTTGCCGTTGCACGGACCCAATCGTTGGCCGCCGGAGTATCCGTGGCTGCGCGAGGCTTGCGAGGCCTATTTCGCGGAAGCCTTGGCGCTCGGCAAGCGCTTGCTCAAGGTCTTCGCGGTGAGCGTCGGAATGGAGGACGGTTTCTTCCTCCAATATCTGCGCAAGCCGATGGTGCAGACCCGGCTGTTCCACTATCCACCCCAGCCGCCGATCGTCGATCCCAAGGCCTTTGGCGTTGCGCCGCACACGGATTACGGGATGATCACGCTGCTGCTTCAGGATCCGATCGGCGGCCTCGAACTGCGCAAGCGCGACGGCGAATGGGTGCGCGCCCCGTGGATCGAGGACACGTTCGTGATCAATCTGGGCGACATGTTCAAGGTGTGGACCAACGACGTCTACGTCTCGAATTTGCACCGCGTCGTGAACCGGACCGGCAAGGAGCGCTACTCGATTCCGACCTTCTTCAACCTCGACTACGACGCGCCGGTGCGGTGTCTGCCGACCTGCCAATCGGCGGAGAATCCGCCGAAATACCAGCCGATCAAATCGGGGGACTATCTCGTGAGCCGGTTCCGTGCCGTGCAGAAGCTCGGGCGCAAGGTTGCCGATCTAGAGGCCGAGATCGCGACGCGGTGACGTCTTCAGCGATGCCATCGGTTTCCACAAAAGGCCCGGAAAAGCTTTGCAGATTCGGAAAATAATATTGAAGATAGAATGACAAAATACGGTCCTGGGGGACTGGGGGTCGTGGGTTCAAATCCCGCCGCTCCGACCACATAAAGCCCGCTAGATCGATGATCTAGCGGGCTTTATGTTTTCTTGAATGAGGTGAGTTTTTTGACCTGACCGAATTTTTGAACCAAGCCGAATGAGAGAGTTGCCTCGGGGAATCTGCACAGCGGCACAAGTGGCTTATCTAACTGACAACGGCAAGGTTGCCTCGTGATTAAAGCGGGGCGTCCGCTCCGTAGCCGCAAATCCGCCGGTCTGGATACGCAAAAATGCGCCCCTGTTTGGGCGCATTTTTTTAGTACGAGTTGACGCTATTTAACCCGATTTTGGCCGTGCCTTTCATCATTGCGTCGGTGTTTGCGATCACGGTCTATCTTCAATTTTTTGCGTAACAGCTAAACTGCCGGTTTCGACCCACAAAAATGCGTCGCAGATGCGGCGCATTTTTTGTCCGCTGTTACGCTCTGCTACGCAATTCTACGCGATTCCGACACTTTTGCCGAAGAGCGACATTGATTTTAAACGATAAATCTAACACTTTTAATGTTGGGGTTCCGGGTTCGAGTCCCGGCGGGCTCACCAGCGAAAATCAAGGGTCGTCGTACAGCTATTGTCCGGGCGCTGCTGGCTGGGCATACCAGCAGCCGCAAGCGCTCGCGGTCTCAGGTCGCTCAGGCCAAGTGCCCCATCCGGCCGATGGCGGACAGCCAAACCTTGGATGTCCAATTTTGCGGCTACTTATCGCCGAAATCTAATGTTGGAAATAGCTCAAGACTGTTGCGGACAGCAGTTTCTTGATGTGGGGGCGATGAAACCGCAATGCATCTTCTTCCAGGGTATCGTTGATGATCGACCGCCAAGCCGTGACGATGCAAAGACGCTCCTCGCTCTCCAGCCTGCGGAATCGTTTCGGCTCCACGTGACGAAGACGATCCCCGATCAGCCGACAGAATCGCATCCGCTTGAGTTGCAGCTCTCTCGCAATCGTTGATCGATCGCCAATGATCTCATGAAGATTCTTGCGGACACGCGGCCGGTTGTCGAAGGCCCCGACTGCGATTTCAACAAATTCGCCGATGAGGGCGTTGCCGGACTCGATCCTCGTATTGTTGAGAACCGAAACGCCTTTGCATTCGAGCTTCTTTATTTCCGCGCGCGCGAGGGACTCGAATATTTCGTCCTTGCCGTCGAAGTATCGATAGAGCGTTCCAATGGAAACGCCAGCCCGCTCAGCAATATGGTTTGTTGTAATCGAACCGACATGCGTCCGATCCAAAAGCTGAGCGCTTGCCTCGAGAATACATGCGACCGAATTCAGCGCGCGCTGTTGCCTTGGAATTTGTCTCGGAAAATCAAGCATCTGCTGGCATGTCCTTCGCACGCGACAGTTTCCGCAAACCCGAGTAGCCAAGACAGGCGAGGTTGGATACCCATGGAAGTGTAGGACTGCAAGATTTACACGGAGCGCACTTCGATGACAATGTCTGCTTCCTCAAGGGTTTTTGTCGTTCTTCTTTCTGTTTTTGTAATCAGTGGCTGTGCAGCAGTTGCCATTGAAGGCGGACAGGCGGCGAAATCCGAGGTCGTTATCGCCCAAAACATCAAAGCGGCCGAAAACGGCGATCCCAAAGCCCAATTTTCCGTCGGCGAAGCGTATTGTTGCTCGCTCAACGAAGGCAGCGGTCTTTTCAATACCAGAACTTCCGTGGAGTGGCTTTGCAAGGCGGCGCGCCAGAACTATGCACCCGCCATGTTCAAGCTCGGGAAAATCTATTCGGGGGACACGATCGACGGTATCCGGCTGGCGCGACGGGCTGCGGCTGGGATTGCCGGGACGAGCACGAATTTCCCCGTCGCAGCCGCATGGCTGAGAATGGCGGAGGCGAATGGCGAGCGTGCTGCTGGGGCTCGTCTCGCCGATGTCTGGAAAGACATGTCGGCCGCCGATCGGGCGGCCGCCCAGAGGCTCTTCGAAAATGGGCTGGGCAATCAGTGCCTGTGGAACGAAGTGATCAGTTCTTCGCGTTGAGCCCGCATTGGCTGCGCAGCCGCAAGCGTTCTCGCGATGCAACGGCGCGAGGTGCTGCGCTACCAACAGGGTTTCGCGCCTCCACGCGTTGTCGAGACCAACAACACAAGTTCAATCGAAAACGAAGACCACTTGCGACCAGTCGAATTCGCGGCTTCCAGCCGCAAATGGCGTTGAGCCGACATGTAAATTGCCCTGCATATCTCGGAGACCTGCGGCCGAAAAACAGCGACGGCCTCATCGGAGTCGTTCTGCCATGCGGAGAATCGCCTGTGCGTACCTCTCGGCGCTGCTGCTAACCATTCTGGCCTGCTTGTCAGCCGCCGCGCGTCTGCGTAGCGCAGCCGATCTTCCCAGGCACTGACTCGATCGCCGACCAGCGCGACGGATGTTCGTGTCCGTGATCGAGGACCACCCGAACCGCCCGGTCATCGATCTCGGGTGAAAACGTGTTCGTAGTCTTGCTCATGATGGCTCCACCTTCTTAGGAGTTGGAGCCTCAGACAATCCCGGGGCAGTTCAGTACCCGGTTCGGCTCTGGCGAGGACACTGCGATCAAGAAGATCTAGAACCCAGGCAAGTGCGAGGTTATCGATGCCATTAAAATGTCAATCCGCAATCGTAGCCGCGTCGGCACTTGTTATGTCGCTCGCTTCCGCAAATGCATGGGCACAAGAGACTGCGCGCGTGCAGGGCCAAATTCTTTCGGCTTTCCATGGTCTCGAGAATTCGCAGCGGATACGCATTCGGGCATTGATACCGTGTCGCGGTTTCAGCGGTAGAGACGGTATGCCGGTCATCTTCTCCGAGGAGATTGATGCGGATACGCTTGAGTCACGACATTTCCGAATCGCAACGGCGTCGGGGAAAGTCGGCCGGGTGGGATGCGTGACGCTCCGGCCGGCGGATGAACCAGGCGAGAGGCGGACCGTCCTTTTGATCGGCGAATTTGGATCCGCAGACGATCCGCCAGTGAAAATTGAAGTCGTCGGCGACCTGAAGTCACTGGATCGGAGCGTGTCTTTCAAAGGTGCGCAATCCGACGTGATCCCCCTTAAAGCCGGGCCGACCATGATTCTGGCCGAAGAGATACCGCGAATGAATTGGCGTCTCGGCGCACGCGGAAACTGTCCGCGCAGCGGTGTCAAAAGCGTTGTGCGGATCACCTGGACAGGCGGAGTTACCAAGCCCGGTGGCGCTGAAATCGACGACAAGGAACGTAAACTTTATCGCGTCACGGTTCGCAAGCCCGACGGCGACTTGGGAACAGCAACGCCGATTGCGGTCGCGGACCTCAACGACAATGACAACAATCACGAACTGTGTATTGGCGCCGAGGGGCGCCCTGTAAACGTTTTCTTCCCGCCCGGAGCGCTGTCGGACCCAAATGGCGATCTGAATCCGGAAACGGAGGTCAAAGTGTCTGTCGGTCGTTCTTGATTGGAGCAATCCGGCGTCGAGCAGCGCAAAAGTGCGTACCTGGGAGAAGCGATAAATGCGCAGGGTCAAGGATCGCCAAGTACGAGATGCATGTGACCTATGTTTTTGCTGCCTTCAAGATAGGCAGTTAAGCAATTCTGCGCTGTTCTACGCGATTCTGATACTCTTTCCGGATAATAATGTTGATTTTAAACAATAATTCTAACGCTTTTAATGTTGGGGTTCCGGGTTCGAGTCCCGGCGGGCTCACCAACGAACCGCCAACGCCGCCTAGGGCGTTCGTTGCATTAGGCTCGACGCCGCATTCTCCCGACACGCGAGAAGGGTAAGGCCGCGATACGCGGCTTCTTGCCGGTATGTCCGGGATCGGGGGTCGTCGCTCCATGCCCCTTGGCGCGGCGTTGTTGCACTCAAACAGATTTCAAAGTCAGGGATTTCGGGATTTTTCCCGATTGCGGCCATCAATTTGGGCGCCATCAGAAACACGCAATCTTCCTTGCTGAAGCCCTGTCTATGCAGTTCCGCAACGCTTGCAGCATTTCGGTCCACCCAATCGACGGTTCGGCGATCCAACGATGCAAAGCACAAGTCGCGCGGGTCGCGCACCGCCTTAGACGCGTCGACGGACGCGCAAGCGGCAGCAAGAAAAAGCAGAAAAACCCACAATAGTCTGGCGCCTTTGAAGTTCATTGGGTGACCGCTTCTGCAAAGTAACCCAGTCGAGATCGGCGCAATGCCGCCTCAGTCGTGACGCAGCGGGCCGGAATCCGGGCGCAAGACGAGCCCGCTCCCGGAACGCGATCCTTGTCGCCATCCCGCCCGCACATGAACGCCTTCTTTTTCGAGGATGTAGGTTACCCCGTCGAAATCGGCGACGACGGTGCGTCCTTCCAAGCGCGCCGGGGCGCTTGCCCGGCGGTTGAGGGTGCCTGCGTTAACCCGTCCCTCGAGCATCGTGAGCACATAGCCTTGCGCGCCCGCTTCGATCGCGAATGAAACGAGGCGTGGATTGCCCCATGCGCCGATCCACACGCCGCGAAAAGCACCCCAATGTTCGTGGGACGGCAAAGCGGCGGGCTTCAGATCGTCGGTCTCCTTGAGCCGCTCCGGCCCGATCGGCAAGCCGTCGCGACCGCAGACATTGACGCCCGGTTTGGGCGAAAAAGCGGGATCGATGAACTGCGCTATGCAAGCCCCGTAGGACAAATTCATTTGCGCCGAACTCGAACCGCCATGCCCGACCAATGCGCTGCGCTCGTCGAGCGGCAGATAGGTCAGTCCGCGCTCGGTCGCGACTGCGCGCGCGACAACACCGCGATCGGCAGCACCGAGCGCGTTCTCGTCGAGCAGCGGATAGATGCCGACGATGCGCTGGGCCTTCGTGTCCGACAGGGCGCGCCGCAACTCCGCGGTTTTGCCCGCACCGGCCCCCGGCGATCCGGCGTCGCGCGTGCCGAAGCCGGACGCGCTCGGGATGATTGCCCACACCTCGATCGCGCGCGCCGCCTCTTGCGTGATGCCGCCGCCGTAGCTTTGGCCCGCCAAAACGACGCGTTTGTAGCCTTGCGCGGTCGCGGCTCTGGCTTCCTCCATCGTGCGATTGACATGCAGCGTGCCGGCGGCCGACCAATTATTCTCGTAGAGCCCGTCGCGCGCGATCCGCCGCACGTCCCAACCTGCGCGCATCAGCGTTGCCACATACGCGGGCGGCGGAAATCGCGCCTGGTCGTGACTTCCAAAAACGCCGTGGTTCCAAATCACCACGCCGAGCGCGGTCGCCGGACCCTTGTTCGGGAGATCGGGCATCCCTTCGAGAATCGTGTACTGCGCAAGCGCGTTGCCGGCACCGGACAACCATAAAGCTGCAGCGACGAAGCTCGTCGCAAACCTGACCATTTGAATTGCTCCAACCAGAAAGCCCCGAGATCACCCGATTGCGGAAATTTCTACGATGCAACTTGCATAAAGAGATATGGCATTCCGTCGGTATTGTGTCCCTGGAATTCCTAATCCGTCAATATCCGGACGGCGGTGACGGGGGGCACTCAGAACATCGAGGAGTTGCGGGCAGCACTGGTTCGCTTGCTGCTGCGTTTACTTCAGGGCAAAATGACACTCTGACGATGGACGGATACTTTGCGCCAATCAGGCTTGTTGCGCGCTCGATTGCGGACGTCTATGGCTGTGCGCATGTCGCGTTTCTAGAGATTTCGGAGGATTCGGGTTGGCTCAACTTCGTGGAGCGCAGCAAAGCGGCATGAGGCGGTCCGGAACCGCCTTTCCAACCTGCCACGGCGTTGCCGGAGACTCCAACTCTTGGGAAAGCGGCGCCATGGCAAGCAAGACGTCCAAAAAACATTCATTTGAAGTGCGCGATTTTTAACCTCGGCACAAACCCAGCAGGACCGATCGATGCCGTATCCCATCGCCACCATTGCTGCGGCAATCCAGCCGGGAGAAGCCAAGAACCTGGTGGAATGGTGGATCGCGTTGCGTCGAGATCGCCGGTTGCCAAGTCGGACGGATTTTTACCCCGAAGACATCGCGCGTTGGTGGCTGAACCTTATCCTGTACGATGTGGAAAGGAGCGACGGCCGAATAGGCTATCGGTTCCGCGTCCACGGCGAACGTGCCGTAGCATCCGACGGCGGGAACTTTACCGGGCGTCTGCTCGACGACGTACTCCCGCCGGAAATGAGCGACTCTATCCTTCGGGACTACAGTGTGGTTGTTTCGTCGGGAAAGCCGCTTTACTCGAAGCTTCATCGTGAGGCCGTGCAAGGGTATCCGGTCGAATTCGAGCGGCTATTGCTCCCGTTCGGCGCAGAACAGGTGACCTCGATACTGTGTTTTTTGCGGCGCATATCTATCCATCCGGCGTTTGACGCCAAGAGCGGGTTGCAAAATTCGGAGAAGCCCTTCTTGAACGACTTCATTGCGCTGATCGACGATTGAGCCCGCTTTTTCGCCGTTCCGCATTTACATAACGCACGCGACCGCCGTCCGACGATGAACCGTCAAATCTGTCCTTCGAGCAAATCGGCTTGTGCTGCATTTCGAATGTGCGCGGCATTGTTCGCCGGAAGCTACCGGCGGCCTGAGCGGTCGAGAACGGCACGATCTCAACAGATTCTGCGCGATTCTGACGTTGCAGGCGGAGACCGGCATTGAAATATATAGATAATTCCAACACTTTGAATGCCGGGGTTCCGGGTTCGAGTCCCGGCGGGCTCACCGACGTCGCCAAGGCTGCCGTTCGGGGATGGTCCGACCGCCGAGCCTTCAGAAGAGCGCAGCGATGCCGACACCAAGCGAACACAGCGCCGAACGTCCCGCACAACCCGCGATCGACGCGCTGTTGACGCATTACAGGGCGGGCGATTTTGCGGCGGCCGAAATTCTTGCCAAAGAAATCGCCGCCGCTTTTCCCGACCATCCGTTCGCGTGGAAAGCCCTGGGCGTGCTCGCCACGCGCGCGGGCCGGCTCGAGGAAGCGCTGCAGCCGATGCGCGAAGCATTGAGGCTTGCCCCCGACGACGCCGAGACGCACAGCAATCTCGGCAGCACGCTCACCGATCTCGGCCGCTTTGCCCAAGCCGAAGAGAGCTGCCGTGCGGCGATCGGCCTCAAGCCCGAACTTGCCGAGGCGCACAACAATCTCGGCAACGCGCTCCGAGGGTTGCGACGGTTTGCCGAAGCCTGCGACAGCTACCGGCAGGCGCTGCGCCTCAAGCCGGACGACGCGCAAACGCGCTACAATCTTGCCAACGCGCTCAAGGATCGGGGCGAGCTTGCGCAGGCCGAGGCGCAAATGCGCGAAGCCGTTCGCCTCGCGCCCGATTTCGCCCCGGCGCACAACAATCTGGGCGTGCTGCTCGCCGATCTCGGGCGCCTCGGCGAAGCGGAGGCGAGCTACCGGTCCGCATTGCGCTGCAACCCCGACGACGCCGACGCGCACAGCAATCTCGGCAACGTGCTCAAAGATCTCGGGCATCTCAGCCAGGCCGAAGCCTGCTATCGCGCAGCGATCCGCCTGCAACCGGGTTTTGCCGAAGCCTACAGCAATCTCGGCACGGCCCTTGGCGCCTTGGGGCGCGCGCAGGAGGCCGAGCAATGCTGGCGCGAGGCGATCCGCCTCAAGCCCGACTATGCCGAAGCGCACGGCAATCGGCTGTTCGGCATGTGCTATCTCGAGACCGTCGCGCCCGCGGACGCATGCGAGGCCGCACGGCTCTACGGGGCGCAAATGTCGGCCCGTGCCGCGCCGAAGCTGGCGCCGCAAAAACGCGCGCCGGACGGGGGCAAGCTGCGCATCGGTTTCGTGTCGGGCGATCTGCGCGACCATCCGGTCGCCAGTTTCTTGGCCGGACCGCTCGCACATCTCGACCGCAATGCGTTCGACCTTGTCGCCTTTCCGACGAGTCCGAAATCGGACGCGGTCACGCGGCAACTGGCGCCGTTTTTCGGTTCGTGGGTCCCGATCCATGCGATGGACGACCGGACGGCGGCTGCGACCGTGCGCAGCCACGGCATCGACGTGCTGTTCGATCTCTCGGGGCACACGCGCGACAATCGCCTTGCACTCTTCGCATACAGACCGGCCCCTGTGCAGGTCGCGTGGCTCGGCTATCCCAACACAACCGGACTGCCGGAGATGGATATTCGCCTCGTCGATGCGATCACCGATCCGGCGCCGGCCTTCGACGCCTATGCAAGCGAACGGCTGGTTCGCCTTGCGGGCTGCTTCTTGTGCTACGCGCCGCCGCGCGACGCGCCGAGCCCTTCGGACCGGCCGCACGATGCCGCACCCGTTTTCGGATCGGCGAACAATTTCCAGAAGGTGGGTCCGGCGACGGTCGCGTTGTGGGCGCAGCTGCTCGCGGCCGTTCCCAACGCCAAGCTGGCGCTCAAGAGCCATCGCATGTTCGACGATGCCGAAGCGCGCGCGATCGCTTTCGCCAAATTCGCGGCGCACGGCATAGCGCCCGAGCGGCTGATCTTGCGCGCCGGCGCGTCTTCGACGGCCGCCCATTTGGCGTTCTACAACGACATCGACGTTGCCCTCGATCCGCTGAACTACAACGGCACGACGACGACCTGCGAGGCTTTGTGGATGGGCGTGCCTGTCGTCGCGCTGTCGGGGGACCGGCATGCCGCGCGCGTCGGCGCGTCGCTGCTGACGGCGGCAGGTTTGCCCGAATTGATCGCAGCCGACCCGTCGGACTATGCATCGAAAGCAGCCGCTCTGGCGGCGGACCGGGCAGGGCTTGCGGCACGCCGTGCGGCACAGCGCGCACATCTGGCCGCGAGCCCCTTGCTCGATGCGCCGCGATACGCCGAGAAATTCGCGAAGTTTCTGGCATCCGCCGCCGTCGGCGTCTGAATGTCGGCGTGCCGCCGCGCACCTGGCGCGTCGGCAGCGCAGGCTAACGCGCCAGCCGCGGCGGTTCCGGCGGGGCGGCCGGCAAATCGAGGATCGCAACAGCGCCCACGGTCGCGTTTTCGACCGTGAGTTCGCCGTTCATGCGCTTGGCAAGTTCGACCGCGATCGACAGCCCCAAGCCCGCACCGCCTTTGTCGGCGACGAACGAAGATTTGCCGAGAAACGGCGTGCCGATCTGCGTCAGAAGATCGGCGGCGAAACCCGGCCCGTCGTCGGCGACCTGCAGGCGCACGCGCTCGCCCGGTGCGCTGGCCAATCGCGCCACGATATGCCCGCCCGCCCGGCCATGGCGGGCGGCGTTGGCGATCAGGTTGATCGCGATTTGCCGGAATGCGAGCGGGTCGCCGAGTGCCGCGAGCCCGGGCTCGGCTTCGATTTCGAGCTTGGCTCCCGCTTTGGTCGTTTCGGCCGCGGCGATGGCCGCCGCCTTGCCGAGCTCGACCGCCGGGTCGAACCGCTCGACCGCAAGGGCGCGCTCTCCCTGCTGCAGGCGCGCCATTTCGAGCACGTCTTCGACGATCGCCAGCAGATGTTTGCCGCTCGACGCGACGTCGCGCATGTAGTTGCGGTGGCCCTCGCTCAGCGTGCCGTTGATCCCCATCAGCATCAGATCGGCATAGCCGATCACGGCGTTGAGCGGCGTGCGCAGCTCGTGGCTCATGCGCGCGAGGAACGAATCTTTGGCGCTGTTGGCGGCTTCGGCGCGCTGCACGAGCGCGCGCAAGCGCTCTTCCATCTCCACGCGCGGCGTCACGTCCGAAAACGCGCTCACGAAGGCCCGCAGATTGCCTTCGGCGTCGCGCACGGGTGCGATGCTGAGATCGGCCCAATAGGGCGCGCCGTCTTTCGCATAGTTCAGAATGTCGACGCGAACCGGACGCGCCACTGCCACCGCTTCGCGGATCCTAGCCACGGTCGCAAGCGACGTGCCCGCCCCCTGCAGAAAGCGACAATTGCGGCCGAGGATCTCAGCTTGCGAATAGCGCGTGATGCGTTCGAACGCGCGATTGACATAGACGAGATTGCCGTCGGCAGCGCTCGCGATCGCGATGGCGCTGTCGGCGATCGACAGCGAATGCAGCAGCAGTTCGCGCTCGGCGATCACGCGATTCCGCCGCCGCAGCTCGACGGTCGAGTAGGCAGCGCCCAGGCCGACGACGACGAGTGCGAACGCTCCGATCAGCAGCATCTGGCCGTGCCCGAGCAGGGTCGCGCGCAAGATATCGTTCTGGGCGCGCGTCGAAATCACCAGCAGGTCGCGGTTGGGCGACAGCGAAAAGCCGTTGACCCGGCGCGTCCCGTCGAACGGCGACAATGCCGAGTACTGGTCTTCGACGATGCCTGCGCGATAGGCGCGATAGAACGGGCGATCGCTGAGGTCGCGCCCTGCGAACTCCATCGTTGGATCGGGCAAACGAAAAAGAGTCTTCCCGTTCACCCGCACCACCACCAGGGTTCGCTCGCGCAGCGAAAACGCCTTCTCGGTCGCAGCGCGCAGATGCGTAAGGTCGATCGTAAGCACGGCAAGGCCGAGCGCTGCGCCATCTTTTCCGACGATGCGATGCGCGACCGCGAATGACGGTCGATTGCCGGTGATCGAGAGTCTTATTGTGCGGATTTCGAATTCCGCAGGCGCGACGGTCTCGTCCTCGACAAAGATGCGGAGGGTCTCGCCTATGCCGCTCTTGTCGGACTCGCTCGACGCCAGCAGCCTGCCGTCGCCGTCGAGCAGTTTCAGCGCCAGAAATTGCGGCTCGAACACGAGGCTCTCGGCAGCCTCGGCAAACGCAATATGCGCACCTGCCACCGTATCGGCGGCGGCACGCCAGCGCGACGCCGTATCGGCAAGCAGGATCTTCGCCGTCCGGATCGTCTGGTCGATCTGCTGCGCTGCGAGGCGCGCCACGACGATCTCTTCGCGCCCGGCATCGTCGAGGATGCCGACGCGCGCCGTATTTGCGAGCCCCGCGATCGCCGCAAGGACGAGGATTGCGAAAACAAGCCAAAACAGACCGCGGGCGAGGCGGCGGCCGAGCGGCGGCGGCGCTTTATCCAAGTCCAACATACCGCCCCTCGGCCGGAGTTTTTAGGCCGCGCGGACTTCCGAGAGGAACTCCGTCACCGAGCGGCGCAGATCGTTGGACTGCGTGCCGAGCGTCGAGGCAGCTTCTTTGACCTGGCTTGCGGACGTGCCGGTTTCGCTGGCGGCTTGCGTAACGCCCGCGATGTTGGACGAGACTTCGTTGGTGCCTGCGGCTGCCTGCTGCACGTTGCGCGCGATCTCCTGCGTGGCAGCCCCCTGTTCCTCGACGGCCGAGGCAATGCCGGTCGCGATCTCGTTCATCTTGGCGATGGTCTGCCCGATCGCGCGCATTGCTTCGACCGAGGCACCGGTCGCGGTCTGGATCTCGGCGATCTGGCCGCCGATTTCGTCGGTCGCCTTTGCGGTCTGGCTCGCGAGGTTCTTCACTTCCGACGCCACGACGGCAAAACCCTTGCCCGCGTCGCCCGCGCGAGCCGCCTCGATCGTGGCGTTGAGCGCGAGCAGGTTGGTCTGCGAGGCGATGCTGGAGATGAGCTTGACCACGTCGCCGATCTTCTGTGCGGCCAAGGCGAGCGTTTCGACCGTTTGGCCGGTGTGGCGGACGTCTTCGACCGCCTGGGCCGTAATGCGGCTCGATTCCGAGACTTGGCGCGAAATCTCGGTAATGGAACTCGAAAGCTCCTCGGCCGCCGAAGCGACGGTCTGCACGTTGGTCGAGGCCTGTTCGGAGGCAGCGGCAACGGCCGTCGCCTGGCGGCTCGTTTCTTCGGCCGTGGTCGACATGGCACCCGCCGAGACCTGCAGCTGCTGGGCCGCACTCGACACGCCGGCAACGACGGTGCCGACTTCGGCTTCGAAACGGTCGGCGAGGGCGGCCATGGCGGCTTTCTTTTCGGCCAAAGCTTTGGCTTCTATGGCTGCTTGCTCGTCTTCGAGCGCTTTGACGCGGATGGCGTTGTCTTTGAAGACCTGCACTGCCTGCGCCATCGTGCCGAGTTCGTCCTTGTTCGCCTTGGACGGGACTTCCGTGCCGAGGTCGCCGTCTGCAAGGCGGCGCATGGCCGCCGTCATGGCGCCGATTGGGCCCGTGATGCCTTTGGCGATCGCAAAAGCGATCAGCATGCCCAGAACCAAGGCCACCGCCGACAACGTCAGCATCGTCGCGACACTCTCTTGCACCGCGTCGACGGCTTGCGCGGATATCTGCTTCGTCGCCTCAGTTTGGCGATCTTTCAGCGTGTCGATCCGTTCGCCCAACCGTTCGGCCACGCGGGCGTTCGTCGTGTTCACCAACTCGTCCATCGCGCGGACAGCCTCGGTTGCTTGGCGAAGAGCGGTGACATAGCGCGGGATGAGAGCGACGGCTTGCTCGACCGAAGTGCGGCGTTCGCCGCTTGTCGCGTCGCGCGCCTGCGCCAGTTGCTGGCTCAACTCGGTCGCCTGGCGCTCGGCCGTTTGGATCAAGGCCGGATCCGGCTTGACCAAGGAGCGCATCGCGTTGAGGCGGATCAGACCGAGCTGTTCTTGCGCCTTGCCGGCATACGCCGCCGCGCGGTATTCGCCGGCAGCGATGGCGCCGTCCATCACGTTCGTAAGCGCCGTTCGCGCCTGCAGGCCGAGCTCGTTCATGCCGCGCTCGACGGCGGCGTCGCGCGCTTCGTACAGCGCGTACAGCCGTTCGACATTGCGCATGTATTCTTCGAAGGCGGCTAGCGCTTCGCGTGCGATCGCGCGCCGCGACTCGGCCAGGATTGCCGTTGCCGAAGCGGTAAGGTCGTTGCGGATAGCAGCCGCCGTTTTGTCGATATTCGCACGGACGGCGGGGCTGCCGCTTTCCGAATAGATAAAGACGAGCCGCCTCAACGCCTGGAATTCGGCATCGACGTCGCCGACGCGCAACGTATTGGCACTGATCGTGCTGTAGCGCTGGAAAAGCGACCTAGTGTCGTTCAAGCCGTTCCACCCGAACAGGCCCACGGCAGCGAGAAGGACGAGAATGAAGGCAAAACCGGCGCCGATACGCGTACCGATGCGAACATTGCTGTTGAGCGAGGCGAGGAACGACATTCGGGAGGCTCCAATTTGCATTTTTGTTGCCGCAGTTTCACGGTTCGTGGACGATAGGTCGGCCAGTTCTGCGCAGCTTTGTTGTTCTCCTTCGGGGCGACGTCGGTTGCTACAATAGTAGGCGGTTCGATTGTATGATTACGTTTGTATATAAAATGCCAGATGCGGAGAATACAAGTATACTCAAGCATATAAGCTCTAAACCATTGTCTCGGAAGGGTTTTTAAAACCGTCAATGCGGCGACGAAATATGTCTTTTGTTTAGCACAAATAATTCCCAACGCGAACCTGCCCAAAGCGGCACTGGTTTCCGGGGCTGCGGCGCCGCAAAATGGGATATGGAAAGTTCCGAACGCACCCAAACACCTCACTTCGACGCGGCGTTTTGCGCGCAGCTCGAAGATCTGTTCGCCTGGCGGCGCGATGTGCGGCGGTTTCGCGACTTGCCGCTTGCCGACGCCGAGCTCGATGCGCTGCTTGCGATCGCCTGCCTTGCGCCGTCGGTCGGCAACAGCCAGCCATGGCGCTTCGTGAAGGTGAAAAACCCCGCCGCGCGCGCAGGCGTGCACGCCGCGTTCGAGGCCTGCAACGCGCGGGCACGCGCGGCCTATGAAGGCGAGCAGGCGCAGCTTTATGCCGGCCTCAAGCTTTCCGGCCTCGACCGCGCACCGGTGCAACTCGCCGTTTTCGCCGACCGCGAAACGGCGGCGGGCCACGGGCTTGGCCGTGCCACGATGCCCGAGACGCTCGCTTATTCGGTCGTGCTGGCGATCCACACGTTCTGGCTTGCCGCCCGGGCGCGGGGTATCGGCGTGGGCTGGATTTCGATTCTCGATCCGGCTGAGGTGGCGCGGCTGCTGGCGGTGCCGCCGGCCTGGCATCTCGTCGGGTATCTCTGCGTCGGTTGGCCCGAAGAGGCGCACGACGATCCCGAACTCGTGCGGCATGGCTGGCAGGGGCGGCTCGATCTCGACCGCTTCGTGAGCGAGATTTAGCGCGGCTGGTGCTTGGCGCGAAAACTCGCTACAAAACGCGCGCCGTCGATCGACGGCTTCGGGAAGTTTCGGGCCGCAGAATTCGGAGACGCAAATGCCGTTGGATTTCGGAGGGGCGCGCGCCCAGTTCGACAATATGAAGGGCGGCGTCGTGATCGAGGCGCGCGACGGCGCCAAGGTCGTGCAGTTCACGGTCGATCAGCGCGCTTTGGCCGATCTCGAGGGCGTGACCAGCACCTCGCCGGGCGCGCTCGTTTCGATCTACCGCTCGAACATGGCGCGCATCCACAAGCTCGCCTCGGTCATGTATGCGGCCGGCGAAATGGATCCCAAACTCGGCTACCACATCACGTCCGACCGCCTCAACGGCGTCAAACGCAAGGGTTAGAACAGCAATGGACATCGACAAAATCTCGATCGGCGCCAAGCCGCCGCACGACGTCAACGTGCTCATCGAAATTCCGCTCGGCGGCGAACCGGTCAAATACGAGATCGACAAGAAGTCGGGCGCCTTGTTCGTCGACCGCTTCCTGCATACGGCCATGCGCTATCCGGCCAATTACGGCTTCATCCCGCACACGTTGTCGGGCGACGGGGACCCGGTCGACGTGATCGTCGTGGGCCACGTGCCGGTGGTCCCCGGTGCGGTGATCCGCTCGCGCCCGATCGGCGCCTTGCTGATGGAAGACGAGGGCGGCCCGGACGAGAAGATCGTCGCGGTTCCGGTCGACAAGCTGCATCCGTTCTATTCGGGCGTCAAAAACTACACCGATCTGCCCGAGATTCTGATCGAGCAGATCGCGCATTTCTTCAAGCACTACAAAGACCTCGAAAAGGGCAAGTGGGTCACGATCGTCAAATGGGTCGATGCCAAAGGGGCGGAAAAGCTGATCGCCGAGGGCATTGCGCGCGCCAAAAAGACGAAAAAAGGCCGCAAATAGGCCGATACCGCAAAGGACCTCGACAGACCGGCCGACGGCAGGTAAATTAGGTTAACGAAATTTCGTCCATGGAGAATCCCAATGGCGTCAGCAGTTGGTGCATCCGGCCTCACGGCCAGTTTTCTGCCCGTCCAAAAGGCGGCGCTCAATCGCGGCGAGCTCTACAACGACACGACCCAGCAGGTCGCCCAGGTCGCCGCGACGCAAGTCCAGCGCGGCATCCAGGCCGCGGCCGGCGAATCGTCGGATATTGCGAGCACGGCCCTGCAGAGCCGCGGCACCGAGATCAATCTTCTCGCTTAAGCCGCACCTGCCGACCCGGATGCGCAAGACGTCGCAGCGGCACGTCTTGTCGGGCCAGCACGCGTGACTGAAGTCGTCGTCCTCGGCGCGACGGGCTTTGTCGGCCGCAATCTTGCCGAATATTTCGCGGCCGATCCCGCCTATCGCGTGACGGCAATCTGCCATCGCCGCCCGGCCTTCGCGCATCCGCGCATCGCGTGGCGGTCGGCCGATCTCACCACGCAAGCGGGGGTGGATGCGGCCCTCAAGGGCGCATCGCTCGTGCTGCATGCGGCAGCTGCAACCGCAGGATCGGCCGCCAATCTGCAGGATCCCTTGTCGCTCGTCGTCGACAACCAGGTCATGACCGCGCGCATTTTCGCAAGCGCGCACAAGGCGGGCGCCGCGCACGTGATCTGGTTCTCGTGCGCCGTGATGTATGCCGACACGCCCGTGCCGCAGCGCGAGGACGACTACGATCCGAGCCTGCCGCTGCACCCGGCCTATGTGGGGGCGGCCACGACCAAAGTCTATTTCGAGCGCATGTGCGCCTGGTATGCGAGCCTCGGGCGCACGCGCTTTACGGCCTTTCGCCACACCAATATATACGGGCCTCACGACAAGTTCGACCTTGCGCGCAGCCACGTGTTCGGCGCCACCGTCACCAAAGCGCTGACGTCTTCCGACGGCAAGCTCGTGCATTGGGGATCGGGGCGCGCCGAACGCGATTTGCTGCATGCCGACGATCTGTGCGCGGCCGTGAAGCTTGCGGCCGAACGCCAGAAGGCACCCTTCGGGCTCTACAATCTGGGCAGCGGCAGAACGATTTCCACGCTTGCTTTGGCCGCGCGCGTCGTCGCTCTTTCGGGGCGCGATCTTGCCGTCGAACTCGATCTCAGTCGGCCGACGATCGACACGCGCACAGCGCTCGATTGCAGCCGGTTCGCGGGCGAATACGGGTGGGCGCCGCAGGTCGGTCTCGACGACGGCATTGCGCGCACGCTCGCTTGGTGGCGGGAAAACCGCACCGATCTTGCGGCGGCGGGGCATCCATGAAAATCAGCTTCGTCTTGCCCTCGATTTTTCCCACGCTCGTGGCCGGTGCGATCGAAGCCGCCCGCGCGGAGGCCGGCGGCCTCGAGCATGAAATCGTCGTCGTGTCGCCGTTCGAAATCGCGGGCCCGAACGTGCGGTGGGTCAAAGAAGAGAACCCGCGCGGCTCGATCGCGGCGTGCAATCTCGGTTTTGCGGCCGCGACCGGCGACGTGCTCGTGCTGCTCGCCGACGACAACCGGCTCGATCCCGGCGCTTTGGGGCTCGCACTTGCGCATCTGCAGGCGCTTGAGGCCCAAACGCCGTTGCTGGCCGTCGGGTTTCCGCTCGGCGTGCGCGGGATCGTGGCGGTCGGCAGCGTCTATGGGCGCTATTACCCGTATTTTTTCATGCTGCGGCGCACGACCCTTGCGGCCGTCGGCGGCGGGTTCGACGAAGGCTACGTCAAGTACCACGCCGATCCGGATCTGGGTTTGCGCATCTGGAAGGCGGGCGGGCGCTGCGAATTTGCGCCCGGTGCGATCATCCGCGCGGTCGCCGACCGCGGCGGGGCGGGCCAAGCGCCCGACAAAAGCCGCGGCAGTGCGGCCAGCGACTTTGCCCGATTTGCCGACATCTGGGGCCCGGCCTATCCGGGCTGGGGCACGGCCCAGAACATCATCAATCTCGATATTTCGACCGATCTGCTGCCGCTTGCGGGCTTGCCCGCCAATACCGTGCTGGCCCAGACCCCGGCGCAAATCCTCGATCTGCGCATTCTGGCCGGGCTTACGACTGTAAGCCTGCATCACGGCGTGCGGGTGGGGGCAGGGCGCGCCTTGCAAGCGCTCGAATATCTGCGCTGGCTGGCGGCGGTTGCCCCGGATGTGCTGAATGTCGTGGTCAAAAACGGCGTCGAAGCGGCACTTGCCCGGCCGTGAGGCGGCGACCCCGACGTCGAATTATCTCGGGATTTCGGCGAGTCGTTCGTGATAAAACGGGACGTTTCCGGGGATGTCCACAATCGAGGTCACGATACCATGCCGCCGCTGCAAAGATCCGTCTTCACGGCCGAAAAGCTGCTGATCCGCGAAGGCAAAATGCCCGCCAACGGCCATGCGGCCGTCCCGCTCGCCAAAGCAGGGGCACTTGCCTTGCCGGCAGCATCCCTTGGCGGCGACGCGGCCGCCGCGATCGCGGTCTTGCGCGCCGACATCGCCGATCTCGGCAAAAAGATCGACGGCATCGGCACGGCTGCGGCCGCTGTCCCGAGCTTCGACATGACCGAGATCAACAAGATCCGCGACGAGGTGCACGGCATCGCCGCGCGCATCGCGCAGACCAAAAAAGAGATCGGCGCCCTCAAGCATCCGCTTGCGACCGAAGACAAGCTTGCGAGCGCTTCGATGGAGCTGTCCTCGGTCGTGTCGCAGACCGAAGCCGCGACGTCGCAGATTTTCGACGGCGTGGAAAAGATCGAAGAGATCGCGCGCGAGCTGCGCACGATGAAGATCGACGAATACGGCCAGCAGCGCATCGCCGAAATATCGGACATGTGCACCACGATCATCGAAGCCTGCTCGTTCCAGGATCTGACCGGCCAGCGCATCAACAAGGTCGTGCGCACGCTCGCCTTCATCGAAGAGCGCGTGCAGAAGATGATGGAAATCTGGGGCGCGGAAGAAATCAAGCTGCTGCCCGTTCCCGACGCCGACTCCATCCACATGAAAGACGTCGGCGGCGTGGTGCTGCACGGGCCCCAGGACGTCGAAAAGACCAACTCGCAGTCCGACATCGACAAGCTCTTCGACTGATGCCCGACACGCCCGACCTCATCCTCGCGCGCGCCATCCGCGAGGCCGACACGCGCTATTTCTTCGAAAACTACTCGGTCCAGGCGCAGGCGGCGATCCAAGCGCTCGAACGGGCTGGCTATCACATCGTGCCGGCCGTGCCGTCGCGCCCGATGTTCGATGCCGCCGTCAAAGCCATCGTCTACGGCACCAAGCGGCCGGGCGACATCGTGCTGCCGATCTGGAACGCGATGCTCGACGCGCGCCCCAGCCCCTACGGCGAGTAAAAAGGACAGCGCTTGGATACGGTCGATTGCGTGGTGGCGGGTGCGGGTGTCGTCGGGCTTGCCGTCGCGCGCACCCTCGCAATGGCCGGGCGCGACGTGATCGTGCTTGAAGCCGCCGACGCGATCGGCACCGAAACCTCGTCGCGCAACAGCGAAGTGATCCATGCCGGCATCTACTATCCGACCGGCAGCCTCAAAGCGCGATTGTGCGTGGCCGGCAAACATTTCCTCTACGATTACTGTGCCGAACGCGGGCTTGCCCACCGGCGCTGCACGAAACTGATCGTCGCGACCGACGACGGCCAGATCGCATCGCTCGAAAAACTGCGTGCCCAGGCGGCCGCCAACGGCGTCGACGACCTCGAACTCATCGACGGTGCGGCGGCACGCGCGCTCGAGCCCGCGCTGACGTGCGTTGCGGCCTTGCTGTCGCCCTCGACCGGCATCGTCGATAGCCATGCGCTGATGCTGGCCTTCCAGGGCGAGGCCGAGGATCATGGCGCTATGCTCGCCTTCGAAACGCCGGTCGTCGGCGGATACGTCGCGAACGACGGCATCGTGCTTTCGACCGGCGGGGCGGCGCCGATGCAGATCAAGGCGCGCACCTTCGTGAATGCTGCCGGTTTGGGTGCGCAAAAAATCGCCAACGCGATCGACGGCATCGCGCAGACGGCCGTACCGCCGCTCTATTACGCGAAGGGCAACTACTTCGCCCTGCAGGGCCGCACGCCGTTTTCGCGCCTGATCTATCCGGTACCCGCACCCGGCGGGCTCGGCGTGCACATCACGATCGACCTTGCGGGCCAGGCGCGCTTCGGCCCCGACGTCGAATGGATCGACGCGATCGACTACGACGTCGATCCCAAGCGCAGCGACTCCTTCTATGCCGAAGTGCGCCGCTATTGGCCGGGCCTCAAAGACGGCGCCATCCAGCCTTCCTATTCCGGCATCCGGCCCAAGATCGTGCCGCAAGGGGCGGGCAATCCGGATTTCCTGATCCAAGGTCCCGAGACGCACGGCATTGCGGGCTATTACGCGCTCTACGGAATCGAATCGCCGGGCCTGACCGCCGCGGGGGCGATCGGGGCCTATGTCGCCGATCTTGTTGCGCAAGAGGGCGGACCGGCTTAAGACGCTATTCAACAAACAACACGCGATAAACGAGGGGGAGCACGACGCCATGGAATTGCCAGTCAACGCCTTCAAGAAAGCGCTCAAAGAAGGAAAGCAGCAGATCGGTCTGTGGTCGAGCCTGGGCTCGAACATGGTGGCCGAAGGCATCGCGCATTCGGGCTTCGACTGGATCCTGCTCGACACCGAACATTCGCCCAACGAATTGCCGGGCCTCGTCGCGCAGCTGCAGGCGATGAAGGGCGGGACCGCCACGCCGATCGTGCGCCCGGCCTGGAACGACGCCGTGCTTGTGAAACGCCTACTCGATATCGGCGTGCAGAGCCTCTTGTTCCCGTTCGTGCAGACGGTCGAAGAGGCCAAGCGCGCGGTTGCCGCCACGCGCTATCCGCCGCAGGGCATTCGCGGCGTGGCCACCACGGCGCGCGCGTCGAATTTCGGGCGCGTGAAGGACTATCTCAAGAAAGCCAACGACGAGATCTGCGTGCTGGTGCAGGTCGAGACCATGGAAGCGATCGGCCGCCTGCGCGAGATCGCGTCGGTCGACGGCGTGGACGGCGTGTTCATCGGCCCGTCCGACCTTGCGGCCTCGATGGGGCATCTCGGCAATTTCCAGCACGCGGACGTGCAGAAAGTGATCACGGCCGCGATCGGCGAAATCCGTGCGGCCGGGAAAGCCGGCGGGTACCTCACCGGCGTGGAAGACGAAGCCAAGAAGCGCTTGGCCGAAGGCTACCAGTTCGTCGCCGTCGGCTCCGACAACGGCGTGCTGCTCAAGAACACCGACGCGCTCGCCCAGCGTTTCAAATCCTGAAGCCGAAAAGCCCAACGCCGGAAGGATTGCCGCCATGGCCGCCAAGCCCGATCTGATCTCGACCGCCAAACTGCCCGACAGCAGCTGGGCGAAGCTGCAGGAGCGCTTCACGGCGCATCTGCTGCCGCCCGCCGGTGCCGAGCGCGACGCGTTCATTGCGGCACACGCCGCCAATGTCCGGTTCATGCAGGCAAGCGGGGGCAGCATCGTGCCCGCCGCGATGATTGCGGCCTTGCCCAAGCTCGAAATCATCGCGAGCAACGGCGTGGGCTACGACGGGATCGACGTGGCGGCGGCTTCGGCGCGCGGCATCGTCGTGACCAACACGCCCGACGTGCTCAACGATTGCGTGGCCGACACGACGTTCGGGCTGATCCTGGGCGCGATGCGCAAATTGCCGCAGGCCGACCGCTTCGTGCGCGAGGGCGCATGGCTCAAAGGCGGCCAGGCGCTGACCACGTCGGTGCACCACAAGAAGCTCGGCATTCTCGGCTTCGGGCGCATCGGCAAGACGATCGCCAAACGTGCGGGCGGCTTCGACATGGAAGTGGCCTATCACGGCCGCACCAAGCAGGCGGATGTGGCGCATCGCTATTTCGACAAGCTCGCCGATCTTGCGAACTGGTGCGACGTGCTGGTCGCCATCACGCCGGGCGGGGCGGCAACGCGCCATCTCGTGAATGCCGACGTGCTCAAAGCCTTGGGGCCTCGCGGGTATTTTGTGAACGTCGCACGCGGCTCGGTCGTGGACGAAGCGGCTTTGCTGGCGGCATTGCAGAACGGCACGATCGCAGGGGCGGGGCTCGACGTGTTCGAAGACGAGCCGCGTGTGCCGCCGGCGTTTTTCGCACTCGAGAACGTGGCGCTCGCCCCGCATGTGGGCTCGGCCACGGTCGAGACGCGCAAAGCCATGGGCGACCTCACAGTCGACAATCTGGTGGCGCATCTCGAAGGGCGCCCGAAACTGACGCCCGTCAATTAGGGATCAGAAAAGCGTTTTCAGCGGCCGGTGTTGAACAGGCCGAGCAGCACGCCGGGCTGCTGGTTGGCGATCGCCAGCGACTGCACGGCCAATTGCTGGCGCACCTGCAGCGACTGGCTCTGCGCCGACGCCTTGCCGATATCGGCATCGATCAGCGCGCCCAAACCGGTCGTGACCGCATCGGTGACGGCCGACTGGAAGCTCGACTGCACCGAAAGCGTGCGCGATTCCGTCGCACTCGTCGACAGCGACGAAGCGATCGCACTCTGGAAGGTCGTGAGGGCGGTCAGCGAATTCGCGGCATCCGACGCGGTCGAGACGTTCACGGCACCGGTGAAGGTGGTGAGTGCCGTCGCCGTCGCACCGAGGCCCGACAGGCTCAGCGTGCTGCCGGTGATGCTCGAAAGATAGGTGCGCGCCGTCGAGCCCGACGAGATCAGATTGGTGCCGTTGTAGTTCGCCTGCGCGATGAAATTGTTGATCTGCGAGGTGAGCGTGTTGTAGTCGGCCGTATAGATCGTGCGCTGGGCGGCCGTGATCGAACCGTCGGACAGCTGCACGAGCTTCGCCTGGATGTTGCCGGCCGTGTCCGAGATCGAGGTGAGGGCGGCTTGCGTGACCTGGCCGAGGCCCACGCCGTTGGCAAGCGAGCTCTGCACGGCCGAAAACGCCTGCAGATCGCCGCGCAGTCCTTGGGCGACCGAGAAGGTCGAGGCGTCGTCGGAAGCGTCCGCGACCCGATAGCCGGTCTGCAGCTGCTTGTTGGCGACGAGCAGTTCGGCGTTGATCTTGCGCAGCGACGCAAGAGCCGAAATGGCGCCCAGATTCGTGTTGACCGAGGTGGACAGCGAAGCGACCAAGACAACCTCCACAACGCGCCCATAGAGAGGGGCCGTGTCAAGTTATGCTCGGACAACGGGGCCAGTTCTCGCCCGCGGCGTTTTCAAGTTCGCCATCGCAGTCAGCCGTCAAGTGATAAATGCAAAATTAACCAAGATCAAGCCCCTATCTGCCGCCAATCCGAGGCCAGATGAAGTTTGGCGCCCGTCTGGGCGCACAGGGCCTCGAAATCGACTCCGGGCGCCATTTCGCGAACCAAAAGCCCGTCTTTGGCGACGTCGATGACGGCCAAATTCGTATAGATCCGCGTTACGACGCGCGCGGCCGTCAGCGGATAGCTGCACGAAGCGACGATCTTGGGAGCACCGTCCTTGGTCGTGTGCTCCATCAGCACGTAGACGCCCTTGGCCCCGGCGGCCAGATCCATGGCCCCGCCCACCGCCGGCGGCATTTTCTCGTTGCCGGTCGACCAATTGGCGAGATCGCCCGTCGCCGAGACCTGCATGGCGCCGAGCAGCGCCAGATCGATATGGCCGCCGCGGATCATCACGAACGCGTCGGTGTGGTGGAAGATCGAAGCACCGGGTACCAGCGTGATCGGCGTCTTCGAGGCATTGATAAGGTCGGGATCGACGTCGTTGGCCAGCGGCGAGGGGCCAACGCCGAGCACGCCGTTCTCCGAGTGGTAGACGATCTCGCGGCCTGCGGGCACGTAGTTCGCAACCAAGGTCGGCAGGCCGATGCCGAGATTGACGACCGCACCGTCCCACAGATCCTGGGCCGCACGCCGTGCGATGGCTTCGCGATCTAAACCCTTCATCCGGGTGTCCCTGCTTGTTTGGGGTTGGGGACATGCGCGATGCGGTCGACGAACAGGCCGGGGGTTACGACCTGTTCGGGATCGATGCCGCCAAGTTCGACGATGTGGCGCGCCTGCACGATCGTGAGATCGGCCGCCGCCGCCATGGTCGGCCCGAAATTGCGCGCGGCCAACCGATAGGTGAGATTGCCCCAACGGTCCGCCCGCTCGGCCTTGATCAAGGCGACGTCGCCCTTGAGCGGCATTTCGAGCACGTAATCGCGACCATTGAGCGTGCGGGTTTCTTTGCCGGCGGCGAGTTTGGTGCCCGCGGCTGTGGGCGTGTAGAAGCCGCCGATCCCGGCGGCGGCGGCCCGCAGGCGCTCGCTGAGGGTACCTTGCGGGACAAGCTCGAGCTCGAGGCGCCCAGCACTGTAAAGCTCCTCGAACACGACCGAGCCCGACGTGCGCGGATAGGAGCACACGAGCTTGCGCACATGGCCCGAGGCGAGCAGCTTCGCCACATCCGTGCGGCCCGAGCCCGCATTGTTCGAAACGACCGTGAGGTCTTTGGCGCCTTGGTCGATCAGCGCGTCGATGAGCTCGACCGGAATGCCGGAATTGCCGAAGCCGGCGATCAGCACGACCGCACCGTCTTTGATCCCGGCCATCGCTTCCGCGAGCGAGGCTTTTTGTTTATCGATCATGATGGCGCCAGCCTAAAGCCTCTCCCTGGCCAGCGCAAAGATTTCGTGGCTAACTGCCGCGATGTTCGAAGATTTCAGCGGCGCCAACGCGTCCCCCGAGGGGGTTTCAATCCATTACCGCAAGGGCGGGGCCGGGCCGCCGCTGTTGCTGCTGCACGGCTATCCGCAGACGCATGCGATGTGGCACAAAATCGCGCCGCGTTTGGCGCAGCGCTTCACGGTCGTGTGCCCGGATACGCGCGGCTACGGCGCCTCCGGAAAACCGGCGGCAGATGCGGAAGGAAACGTCTATTCCAAGCGCACGATGGCCAAGGACATGGTCGGCCTCATGCGCGGCCTCGGCTTCGACAAGTTTTCCGTGTGCGGCCACGACCGCGGCGCGCGCGTGTCCTATCGCCTGGCGCTCGACCATCCCGACGCAGTCGCAAAACTTTGCGTGCTCGACATTCTGCCCACCTATTCGACATGGCGGCGCATGGAGAAGGGGCTCGCCATTGGCATGTATCATTGGCAGTTTCTGGCGCAAGGCGGCGGCCTGCCCGAAAAGATGATCGGTGCCGATCCCGACTATTATCTGCTCGAAAAGCTGAAACGCTGGTCGAAAGATTTTTCGGCGTTCACGTCCGAAGCGCTCGAGGCCTACAAAATCGCGTTTCGCGATCCGGCTTCCATCGCGGCGACCTGCGCCGACTACCGTGCCGGTGCCGCGACCGACGACGCCAACGACGGCGAAGATTTCGGCCGCCGCAAAATCGTCGCCCCCACGCTCGTGCTGTGGGGCGAGGGCGGCCTTGCCCGGCGCGTCGACGACCCGCTGGCCATCTGGCGCCAATGGGCAATCGACGTCAGCGGCCACGCCCTGAAGTGCGGCCATTTCCTGCCCGAAGAAGCCCCCGACGCGACGGCCAAAGCGCTCGAAGAATTTCTCTGACGCCGCCTAGCCGAACCGCGCGAGTTTGAAGGCTTCGTCGCGCGCGAACAGATAGAGCAGCGTGCGCAAAGCGCCCCCGCGTTCGCTTTCGAGCTTGGGGTCGCGCTCGAGCACGGCGGTCGCGTCGCTGCGCGCGATCTCGACCAAGTCGGCATGGACGGCAAGATCGGCCAAGCGGAATTGCGGCAGGCCCGATTGTTTGGTGCCAAGCACTTCGCCAGCCCCGCGCAGGCGCAAATCTTCTTCGGCAATACGAAACCCGTCTTCGGTCTCGCGCAGGATTTCGATGCGGGCTTTGGCCGTCGCCCCGAGCGGTTGCGCGTAGAGCAGCACGCAGCTGCTTTCCTCCGCCCCGCGGCCCACGCGGCCGCGCAGCTGATGGAGTTGGGCGAGGCCGAAACGTTCGGCATGCTCGACGACCATCACGGTCGCACTCGGCACGTTGACGCCGACTTCGATGACCGTGGTCGCCACAAGCACGCCCGGCGGGCCGTCGACGAAACCGGCCATTGCGGCGTCTTTCTGCGCAGGCTTGAGCTTGCCGTGGATCAGATGCACGAAGGCTTCGCCCAGCGCTTCGACCAACGCCGCATGGCGCTGGGTTGCCGCCGCAAGATCGAGCACTTCGGACTCTTCGACGATCGGGCACACCCAATAGACGCGGGCCCCCTTGGCGATCTGGCGGCGCACCGCTTCCACGATGTCGTCGAGCCGTTCGAGCGGGACCGCGACGGTTTTGACCGGCTTGCGGCCCGGCGGTTTTTCGCCGAGTTTGGACACATCCATGTCGCCATAGGCGCACATCACCAGCGTGCGCGGGATCGGCGTGGCGGTCATGATCAGCGTGTCGACTTCGCCCGCCTCGGAGAGGCCCTTGGCCGAGAACGCCACGCGCTGATGCACGCCGAACCGGTGCTGCTCGTCCACGACGACGAAGCCGAGTTCTTTGAATTCGACCTCGTCTTCGAACAAAGCATGCGTGCCGACCACGAGATCGAGTTCGCCCGAGGCAAGCCCGTCGAGCACGGCTTGGCGGGCTTTGCCCTTGTCGCGGCCGGTGAGCACGGCAAAGCGCACGCCGGCCGCCTCGGCCAAGGGTTTTATGGTTTCGAAATGCTGGCGCGCGAGGATCTCGGTCGGCGCCATGAGGGCGGCCTGCAAGCCGCATTCGACGGCGTTCAGCATCGCCAGCAAGGCCACGACGGTTTTGCCGCTGCCCACGTCGCCTTGCAGCAGACGCTGCATGCGCCCGTTCATGCCCATATCGCCGAGGATTTCGGCGAGCGCCATTTTTTGCGCATTGGTAAGATCGAAGGGCAGGGCTTTCAGCGCTTTCTCCCGCAGCCGCCCGTCGCCCTTCAAGGTGCGGCCCTTGCGGCGCTTCTGGTGGGCCCGCACGAGTGCGAGGGCCAATTGGTTGGCGAGCAATTCGTCGTAGGCAAGACGACTGCGCCAGGGCGTGTCGAGTTCCGTATCGGCTTGATCGCCAGGGGCGTGCGCGCGCGCGATGGCACTGCGCCAATCGGGCCACTCGTTTTTCGCCACGAGATGCGGATCGGCCCATTCGGGCAGCGTCGGTGCGGCGGCCAGTGCCGCCTTGGCGGCCTTGGCGACGGTCTTGGGCGACAGGCCCGCCGTGAGTCCGTAGACCGGTTCGACGATCGCGATCTCGTCGAACCGCGCCAGCGGCACGATATGGTCGGGATGCGCCATCTGCACGTCGTCGCGATAACGCTCGACCCGGCCGCTCACCGCGCACATTTCGCCGACCGGCAATTGCCGTTCGAGATAGTCGCCTTTGACGCGGAAGAACACGAGATCGATCGGGCCGGACTCGTCCCGGCAATGCACGCGATAGGGCAGGCGCGGCGTGCGGCCCGGTTCGTGGCCCAGCACCTGCAGCTTGAGCGTGACGACTGTCCCTTCAGGGGCTGCCGCAACGGTCGGGCTGAAGCGCCGATCGACGAGCCCCGTCGGCAGATGCCACAGCACGTCCACAACCGCCGGCCCCGCCGCGCGCTCGAGCAGCGGTGCGATCTTGGGGCCAACACCGGGCAAGGTGCGAATATCGGCAAAAAGCGGGAACAGGATGGCGGGGCGCATCGGGCGGAAGCGGGGCCTTTTTCGGGGTCCGTGACAGGCGGGGCAGGCGGCGCTATATCCATGCCCCGATTCCAACAAGGCCGCTATGTCCGAATCCCTCGAAATCCGCCGCAAGCGCCTGATCCATCGCAGCGTCTATACCGGCATGAAGGAAACCGACATCCTGCTGGGGGCGTTTGCGCGCGCGCACGTGCCGGATTTCGACGCCGCCCAGCTCGGCGAATACGAAAACCTGCTGACGGCGGGCGATCCCAATATCCTCGATTGGGCACTCGGGCGCGCGGCCCCGCCGGCAGCATATGATGGCCCCGTCATGAAACTTCTTCAGAACTTTAAGATCGCAAGATAATACATTGTTAAAAATAGAACTTCAGAACCGAATTGTTCCCGGCAAGAGGCTTGAAATTGCCGGGGCGCCGGCCGGCGTGGATGGCGCCGTTCTGGCCGCTCTCGTGCGCCATGGCCACGACGTGCTGCATGTGGCGCGCGACGATGCCAGGCTGAGCCAGCTTGCCGAAGCGCTCGCCTTTGCGGGTGTCCGCGCCCAGGTGTTGAGCTTCCCGGCCTGGGACTGCTTGCCCTACGACCGCGTGTCGCCGAACAGCGAAGTCGTGAGCCGCCGCTTGGATGCGCTCGTCGATCTGGCGCGCCCTGTCGCGGGCGGCGGGCGGCGGATTGTGCTGACGACCGTCAACGCGATTTCGCAGCGCGTGGTGCCGCGCGCCAAATTTGCGAACGCCGTGTTCGAAGCCAAGCGCGGCGCCTCGCTGAAGCTCGATGTGCTGTCCGCCTTCCTGGTGCGCGACGGGTACCGGCGCGCCGAGACCGTGCGCGAACCCGGCGAATACGCGCTGCGCGGCGGCATCGTCGACCTTTTCCCGCCGGGCTTGGCCGAGCCGGTGCGCCTCGATCTGTTCGGCGACGCAATCGAGCAGATCCGCCGCTTCGATCCGATGACGCAGAAGAGTACGGGCACGCTCGACGCCTTTGCGCTCAAACCCGTCAGCGAAGTGCTGCTCGATCCGGACTCGATCGAGAATTTCCGCTTGGGCTATCGAGCCCAATTCGGGGCGGTCGATGCGCGCGACGCACTCTATGCGGCCGTGTCGGCCGGCCAGCGATATGCCGGCCTCGAACATTGGCTGCCCTTGTTCCACAACGGACTCGAAACCCTGTTCGACTATCTGCCGAATGCGGTCGTGTCGCTCGACGACCAGATCGACGAGGCCGCCGCCGCGCGCTTCGAGCAGATCGACGAGTTCTACGAAGCGCGCGTGCTCGCCCGCCAAGCCTTCGCCAAGGGCAAAGCCGCCGACCAGTTCGGCGAAACGGCCACGAACTACAATCCGCTGCCGAACGAGCTGCTGTATCTCAAGCCCAGCGAATGGCGCGGCATCTTGGCCAAGCGCGCGGTCGTCGCGCTCACGCCGTTTGCGCGCCCCGTCGGCGCCGACTGCATCGATGCGGGCGGGCGCACCGGCGTCGACTTCGCGTCCGAACGCGCCAAGGCGGATGCCAATCTGTTCGACGCGGTGCGCGTGCGCGTGGCGGCCGAGCGGACGGCGGGTCGCCGTGTTCTCGTCTGCGCCTATTCGCCGGGCTCGCGCGAACGGCTGGCGCATCTCCTCAAAGAACACGGGCTTACCGAGACGGCGATCGTGCGCGACTGGGCGGAGGTCGAAGCCCTGGCGCCGCAGATCGTCGCCACGACCGTGCTGTCGCTCGACAACGGCTTTACCACGCCCGAACTCGCGGCGATCACCGAGCAGGATATTCTGGGCGACCGTCTGGTGCGCGCCGCACGCAAGCGCCGCCGGTCGGACAATTTCCTGACCGAAGCGGCGGCGTTGGGCGAAGGCGACCTCGTGGTGCATGTCGACCACGGGATCGGCCGCTACGACGGGCTCGTGACGATCGAAGTCGCGGGTGCCCCGCACGATTGCCTGCGCATCGTCTATGCCGACAACGACAAGCTTTTTGTGCCGGTCGAAAACATCGAGATGCTGTCGCGCTACGGCTCGGAAGATGCGGGCGCCCAGCTCGACAAGCTCGGCGGGGCGGGCTGGCAGGCGCGCAAGGCGCGCGTCAAAAAGCGCGTGCTCGAAATCGCCGACCATCTCATCAAGCTCGCGGCCGAACGCCAATTGCGCGAGGGCGAGCGCTTGGCGCCCGCCGAAGGCCTGTTCGACGAATTCTGCGCGCGCTTTCCCTTCGTCGAAACCGAGGACCAGGCGCGCGCGATCGCGGAAACGCTCGACGATCTTGCCGCCGGCAAGCCGATGGACCGACTCGTGTGCGGCGACGTCGGTTTCGGCAAAACCGAAGTCGCTTTGCGCGCGGCGTTTGTCGCCGCCATGGCGGGCGTGCAGGTTGCTGTCGTCGTGCCGACCACACTGCTCGCACGCCAGCATTACCGAAATTTCAAAGCGCGCTTCGAAGGCTTCCCCGTGCGCGTGGCCCAGCTCTCGCGCCTCGTGCCCGCCAAAGACCAAGCGCAGACGCGCATCGATGCGGAAGCAGGCCGCGTCGAAATCGTCGTCGGCACCACGGCGCTGCTCGCCAAGGCGGTCAAGTTCAAGCAGCTCGGCCTCGTGATCGTGGACGAGGAGCAGCATTTCGGCGTGGCGCAAAAAGAACGCCTCAAGGAATTGCGCGCCGACGTGCATGTGCTGACACTCTCGGCCACGCCGATCCCGCGCACCTTGCAGATGGCGCTTGCGGGCGTGCGCGACCTGTCGCTGATCGCAAGCCCGCCGGTCGATCGCCTCGCCGTGCGCAGCTTCATCCTGCCGTTCGACCCCGTGGTGATCCGCGAAGCGATCATGCGCGAGAAATTCCGCGGCGGGCAGACCTTCTACGTGGTGCCGCGCATCGAAGATCTGGGGGCCGTGCGCGAACGGCTCGTGCAGCTTGTCCCGGAATGCAAACTCGCCGTCGCCCACGGCCAGCTCACGCCCGCCCAGATCGAAGACGTGATGGTCGGTTTCGTCGAAGGCCGTTTCGACATTCTCCTGTCGACCAACATCATCGAAAGCGGCCTCGACATTCCGAGTGCGAACACGATGATCATCCACCGCGCCGACATGTTTGGCCTCGCCCAGCTCTACCAGCTGCGCGGGCGCGTCGGGCGCGGCAAGCTGCGCGCCTATGCGTATTTCACCGTCCCCGGCGATCGCGTGTTGACGGCGGGCGCCCAGAAGCGCCTCGAAGTGATGCAGACGCTGGACAGCCTGGGTGCCGGTTTCCAGCTTGCCTCGTACGATCTCGACATTCGCGGGGCCGGCAATCTTCTGGGCCAGGAACAGTCCGGCCATATCCGCGAAGTCGGCGTCGAGCTCTACCAGCAGATGCTCGAAGACGCGGTGCGCGCGGCGCGCACGGCGGGCCCGAAGCAGGGGGCCGAGGAATGGGCGCCGCAGATCGGCCTCGGCACGCCGGTGCTGATCCCGGAAGACTATGTGCGCGACCTCAATGTGCGCTTGGGCCTCTATCGCCGCTTGTCGGGCCTTGTCGAGCGCAGCGAGATCGACGCGTTTGCGGCCGAACTCATCGACCGGTTCGGCCCGCTGCCGAGCGAGGTGCAGAACCTGCTCGACATCATCGAACTCAAGCGACTGTGCAAGCTCGCAGGCGTGGACAAGGTCGATGCCGGCCCCAAGGGCACGGTGCTGGGCTTCCGCAAGAACAAATTTGCCAATCCCGACAAGCTCATCCAGATGGTTTTCAAGCAGCCGACTTTGCTGAAGCTGCGCCCGGACCATCGGCTTGTGTATCTGCGCGCCTGGGACGATGCGGGCGACCGCGTCAAAGGCATTCGCCGCCTGCTCGGCGAGTTGGCAAAAATCGCAGCTTGAGCCTATCCTGTCGTCGCGGTGCCTTTGCACACTCTTCGATCAGGAGCGTCGAATCATGCATGTTGTGATGGTTGTCGGCGGCGGCATCGGTTTGCTCGGGCTGTTTTTGCTGTTCGCCTATCTTTGGGGTGCGGGCGAACCGAATTTCGCGGCCGCGGCAAAGCTCTTCCTGCCGGTCTGGCTCGCCGTGTCGCTCGTCAACATGTGGGTCGGCGTGACCAAGGCCGGATACACGGTGCGCGAAGAACTGCCGATCCTGCCGATCGTCTTTGCCGTGCCCGCAATCGCGGCCGCGATCGCGATCTGGCGCCTGTCGCGCTGATCTCCAGCCGCCAATCTCAGGCGCAGCGGCCCCAGTCGCGCGCGTAGGCTTGTGCCGTGTCCATTTCGGCATGGCGCGCATTCGCGGTCGCAAAGGCGCGCTCGAAGCCGCCTTCGATGGGTTTTTTCAGAATGGCGCGGTAGCGCGCCAATGCGGCATTGGCCACATCGCGGCCTCCGTCGGTGGGGCCGAGCTGCGGCACGAGTTCGGAAAGGCTGCGCTCGATGCGCTGCTTGGCGTCTTCGAGCAGCTCGAGATTGATGCGGACATGGCGGCTTTCGTGTTCGAGCACCACGTCGCGCTGGCATGTGCCCGAGCGCGTCGCGTCGCGCGCCACGTAGATGCGGTGGCGATCCATCGACACCGTGACCTCGACATGCTCGGGCTCGATGCAGGCCTGGCGCCCCTGGCCGCGCGCGACCACGCCCACGCTCCAATCGAGCTTGATGTCGGCAAGGGTGAGGCCGGCGGGGCGCTGTCCGTGCTGCGTACGCGTGCCGAACAATCCCTCGCGGGCGCCCGCGACGCGCGCGAGATCGGCGACCTGCAGCGAATAGTCGATCGCGGCCCCGAGCGGCTTCGTGCGCACCACGAAGCGTGCGGGCGTGCCGAAACATTCGCGCATTTGAGCGGCGGCAGGCGCCGAAACGAGCGGGGCCGCTGCTGCGGCGCTGCATAGGCCGCGCAGGAAGACGCGGCGTGACAGGCATGAACAAGCCATGCTTGCTTCAGGCCGCTTCGCGCACCTGGCGGAACACGTCGGCGAACAGTTCGGCGGGCTGCGCGCCCGAGACCATGTATTTGCGCTCGATCACGAAGCACGGCACGCCCTGGATGCCCAGTTCGCGCGCGTATTTGTCTTCCGCACGGATCAGCGCGTCGTCTTCGTCGGACGCAAGATAGCGGCGTGCATCAGCCGCATCGAGCCCGGCTGCGCCGGCCACATCGGCCAACACGTCGATGTCGCCAATATCGCGCGCGTTGGCGAAATAGGCCACGAATAGGGCCTCGACGATGGCGTCGGCCGCGTTGTGCGTCTCGGCAAAGCGGATCAGGCGGTGGGCACGCACGGTGTTGGGCGTGCGCTGCATGCGCTCGAACGCGAACGGAATGCCTTCTTCGAGGCCGGCGGCAACCACATGCTTGTAGCGCTCGCCGCCGTCGTCGGTGCCGAATTTGGCGCGCAGATAATCCTTGCGCGACATGCCCTCGACCGGCATGTCCGGATTGAGCTGGAAGGGGCGCCAGCCCACGACGATGCTGCCCGGCGCTTCGGCCGCCAAGGCACGTTCGAGGCGGCGCTTGCCGATGAAGCACCAGGGGCAGATGACGTCGGAGACGATGTCGATGCGGATCATGGGATCATATTAGCATCGTCGCCATTGACGCGGCTAGGGGCGGTTCCCGACAATGGGGCAGGGAAGGAAATGCCAATGGCGCCAAAGCGCTCGATCTACGAAACCGATCTGCCGCAGACGGCCGCAAATTTCGCCCCGCTCACGCCGCTGGGCTTTCTGTTCCGTGCGGCGGCCGTCTATCCGACCAAGACCGCGATCGTGCACGGGGAGACGCGCATCAGCTATGCGCGCTTTGCCGCCCGCGTGCGCTGTTTTGCGCATGCGCTGGTCAAGCGCGGCCTCAAGCAGGGCCAGACGGTCGCGATCCTCGCCCCCAACATCCCGGCGATGCTCGAAGCGCACTACGCCGTGCCGCTCGCGGGCGGCGTTTTGAATGCGCTGAACTACCGGCTCGATGCCGCGACGATCGCCTTCATCCTAGATCATGGCGAGGCCAAGTTCGTGCTTGCCGACCGCGAATTTGCGGCCACGCTGCAGGCGGCTCTGGCGCTGTGCAAAAGCAAACCGACCGTGATCGATATCGACGACAGCGCCTATACGGGCGAGGGGCCGCGTTTGTCCGTCCTCGACTACGAATCGTTTCTGGCCGAGGGCACGCCCGACTATGCGGGCCGTTGGCCGAAGGACGAATGGCAGGCGATTTGCCTGCTCTACACGTCGGGCACCACGGGCGATCCCAAAGGGGTCGTCTACCACCATCGCGGCGCCTTCCTGAACGCACTCGGCAATGCGCTGACCTTTGGGCTGCGGCCCGAGAGCGTTTATCTGTGGACCTTGCCGATGTTCCATTGCTCGGGCTGGTCCTATACCTGGGCCGTAACGTCGGTGGGCGGCACGCATGTGTGTTTGCGCAAAGTGGAGCCGGGTGCGATCTTTGCGTCGATCGAGGCAAATGCCGTCACGCATATGTGCGGTGCGCCGATCGTGCTGAACACGCTTGCCCATGCGCCCGCGAATTTGCGCCGCAAACTGCCGCACCGTGTGGAGGTGATGACCGGCGGGGCCGCACCGCCTTCGGCCATCATCGCGGCGATGGAAGAACTCGGCTTCCGCGTGACGCACGCCTACGGCCTCACCGAAAGCTACGGCCCTGCGACTTTGTGCGAATGGCAGCCGGGCTGGCCCGATCTGCCGCTCGAGGAGCGCGCGCGGCTCATGTCGCGCCAAGGCGTGGCCTATCCGACCTTGGGCGAACTTGCCGTGCTCGATGTCGAGAGCGGAAGCCCGGTGCCGTCGGACGGCGCGACGCTTGGCGAGATCGCGCTCAAGGGCAACACCGTGATGAAAGGCTATCTCAAGAACCCGAAAGCCACGAAGCGCGCCTTCAAAAACGGCTGGTTTCGCACGGGCGATCTCGCCGTGCGCCACAAGGACGGCTATATCGAGGTCAAAGACCGCAGCAAGGACATCATCATTTCGGGCGGCGAAAACATCTCCTCGCTCGAGGTCGAGGAAGCGCTCTATCGCCACCCGGCCGTGATGGAAGCAGCCGTTGTCGCCAAACCCGATCCCAAATGGGGCGAAACGCCGTGCGCGTTTGTGGCCCTGAAGCCCGATGCCGTCGGCATTACGGGGCCGGAGATTATCGCCTGGCTGCGCGGGCGCATTGCAGGCTTCAAATGCCCGCGCTATGTCGTGTTCGGCGCCTTGCCCAAAACCTCGACCGGCAAGATCCAGAAATTCGTGTTGCGCCAACGTGCGCAGGAGATTGCCTGATGGGCCCGTTCGATCTTGCCGGAAAAACCGCACTCGTGACCGGCGCATCCTCGGGGCTCGGTCGCTCGATGGCGACCACGCTTGCGCGCGCCGGTGCCAAGGTCGCCGTTGCAGCCCGCCGCGTCGACCGGCTCGAAAGCCTGTGCGCCGAGATCGCGGCGTTCGACGGGCGTGCCCTTGCCGTCGCGATGGACGTGACCGATGCGACAAGTGTGGCCGCAGGGTTCGCGCGCGCGCAGACCGAATTGGGGCCGCTCGATATCTGCATCAACAATGCCGGCATTGTGCGCAAAGAATCGCCGGACATCGCCGACGATGCGGGTTGGCGCGACACGATGGCAACCAATCTCGACGGCGCCAATCTCGTCGCGCGCTCGGCCGCCGCCATGATGCGCGCACAAGGCAGCGGCGGGTCGATCGTCAACATCGCCTCGATCCTGGGCTTGCGCCCGAGCGTGCGCGTGCCCGCCTATTCGGCCGCCAAGGCGGCGATCGTGAGCCTTACGCAGTCTTTGGCGCTGGCTTACGCGCCGCAGGGGATTCGCGTGAACGCGATAGCACCCGGCTACATCGAAACCGATCTCAACCGCGACTATCTGCGCTCGGCCGCGGGTGCTAAGTTGGTCGAGCGCATCGCCCTTGGCCGCTTCGGCCAGGCAAGCGATCTCGACGGGGCGTTGCTGCTGTTGGCATCGGATGCGGGCCGCTTCATGACGGGCACCACGCTCGTCGTCGATGGCGGCCATACTTTGGCGTTTCTCTAGAACACGGAGCGGTTTCCATGATCGTCGATGTGCGCAGCTACACGGCCCAACCCGGCAAGCTGCCGGGCTATTTCGCAGGCTATGCGGCCGAAGGCTTCGAGGTGCAGAAGCGCCATCTTGGGGGTCCGCTCGGCTACTACGCCGTCGAAATCGGCGCCATGAATACGGCGATCCATATCTGGGGCTACAAAGACATCGCCGAGCGCCAAGCCAAGCGCGATGCGATGCAGGCCGATCCAGCCTGGGCGGCGTGGCTCGGCAAATCGGCGGGCACGTTCATCGCCCAAGAAAACCGCATCATGAAGCCCGCCCCGTTCTGGCCGATCGCGGGCCAGCCTTCTGGCGGCTACGGCGTGCTGGATTTCCGCGTCTATACGGCACACCACGGCAAGCTGCCGGAGTTCCTCGCCGTCTATCGCGACATGGCGCTCGAGCTGCAGCTCAAATATCTCGGCAATTGCGCGGGCTGGTACCAGTCGGACATTGGCGGCCTCAACCAGGTTCTGCATATGTGGGGCTACAAGGACATGGGCGAGCGCCAAGCCAAGCGCGCGGCGATGGCGGCCGATCCGTTGTGGGGCGACTATCTCAAGCGCGGCACGCCGCTGTTGCAGCGCATGGACGTGCAGCTGCTCGTCAACGCGCCGTTCTTCAAACCCTGAAAGCAAAAAACATGGATTTCACGCTGTCGCCGAAGGCGGAGCGCACGCGCCTTGCCGTACGGACGTTCGTCGAGCGCGAATTGTTCCCGGCCGAAGCCGATCTCGCGAGTTGGGGCGACGGCGAGAATGTGCGCCTCGACATCTTGGCGAAGCTTCGCAACAAGGCGAAGAAAGCCAAGCTTTGGACGCTGCAATTGCCCGCGTCCCACGGCGGCGGCGGGCTCGACATGGTCGGCATGGCCGCGTGCTACGAGGAAATGGGCCGCGCGTTGTTCGGACCCGTCTGCTTCAACTCGGCCGCCCCCGACGACGGCAACATGATGGTGCTGGCCAAGGTCGCGACCTCTGCCCAGCAGAAGAAATGGCTCGCACCGATCGCCAATGGCGACGTGCGCTCGTCTTTTGCGATGACAGAACCGGATCCAGGCTCCGGCTCCGACCCCGGCATGATGCTGACGACCGCGACCAAGCGGCGGAATACGTGGCGCATTTCGGGCCGCAAATGGTTCATCACGGGGGCGGGCGAGGCCAAACATTTTATCCTCATTGCGCGCACCTCGAAAGATGCGCGCAAGGGCCTCAGCGCCTTCATGTTCCATGCCGACCAGCCCGGCTGGCGCATCAAGCGACGCATACCGATCATGGGGCCGGAAGAACATGGCGGTCATTGCGAGATCGAGTTCGACGGGCTCGAGATCGACGATAGCGATCGGCTCATGGATGTGGGCGACGGGCTCAAGGTCACGCAGATCAGGCTCGGGCCCGCGCGCCTCACGCATTGCATGCGCTGGCTCGGCATGGCACGGCGCGCGCTTGAAATCGCGTTGCCTTACGTGCAACGCCGAAAAAGCTTCGGCCACAATCTGATCGACCATGAGGGCGTGCAGTGGATGCTGGGCGAAGCCGCCATGCAGATCGAGATCGGCCGTCTGCTCACGATGCGCGCGGCCTGGAAGCTCGACCAAGGCGATTTCGCGCGCAAGGAAGTATCGATGGCCAAAGTCGCGGTCTCAGACGTTCTGCACAAATCGATCGACACGGCGATCCAGCTCATGGGTGCGCGCGGCTATTCCAAAGACACGCCGCTTGAATGGATGTACCGCTACGCACGCCAGGCGCGCCTCGTGGACGGTGCCTCGGAAGTGCACAAGATGGTGCTGGCGCGCTTCCTTGCGAACGAGGGCACGGAGTTCTGGGGATGGCGCTGAACGCGCACGCGGCTCCGCCGGGGCTGGCGGGCTGGCTCGTGGGGGCACTCGGCGCCACCCAAGTCCAGGTTCTGGCGTGGCGGCAATTGTCGGGCGGTGCGATCCAGGAAAACTGGGCCTTCCAAGCGCGCCTGCGCGGCGGACCCCATGCCGGCGCACTCGAAGCGGTGTTGCGCACCGATGCGCCGACAGGCGTTGCCGCAAGCCACGGCCGCCTTGCCGAATACGCGATCCTCGATGCCGCCCACAAAGCCGGCGTCAAAGTGCCCGAGCCGCTCGCCGTGTGCGCCGATCCGGGCGTGATCGGCAAACCGTTCTACGTGATGCGGCGGCTCGAAGGCACGGCGCTTGGCCATATTCTGGTCAACGACGCCAAATGGACCGGCGACCGCGCGGCCTTGGTCGCGGAACTCGGCAGCGAACTTGCCAAGCTGCACAATATCCGCCCGCCGCAGGCCGCACTCGGCTTTTTGGGCGCGCCGCCGACATCGCCCGCGTTGGCGGCGGTGGCCGCCTATCGCACGTGGCTCGACGGTTATCGCGTGGCACGGCCCGCCCTCGAGCTTGCCTTGCGTTGGCTTGAGATCAGCGCGCCCGCGACCGATACGGTGGTGCTGTGCCATCGCGATTTCCGCACCGGCAATTTTATGGCCGACGATGTGGGGCTTGCAGGCATTCTCGATTGGGAGTTCGCGGGCTGGGGCGACCGGCACGAGGATATCGGCTGGTTCTGCGCCAAATGCTGGCGCTTCGGCCAGGTGGCGCGCGAAGCGGGCGGTATTGGTGCGCGCGAAGATTTTCTGCGCGGCTACGAAAGCGCCGGCGGCGAAGCGATCGATCCGGCAAAGCTGCGCTATTGGGAGATCATGGCGCATGCGCGCTGGGCGGTCATCGCCCTCCAGCAAAACGAACGCTTCGTCGCCGGCGGCGAAGCCTCGCTCGATCTTGCGTTGACCGGCCGGCGCATCGCCGAACTCGAATACGAATTGCTGGCCGCGATCGACGCCGATGCACCCGCAGGCACATTGCCGCCGGGCTTGCCGCGCGACCGCGCCGACGCTGCCGAGCTTGCCGCCCTTGCGCGCGACGTGCTCGCGCGCGAGCTCGTGTCGCAGATGGCCGAGGGTGCGCGCCTCAAAGGCCTGATGCTTGCGAATGCGCTCGGCATCGTCGCGCGCACGCTGGCGGCCGAACCGTGCTGCGACGGCGACGGCAATCGCGCCCTTGCGACCGCCATCCGCAGTGGCGCCCACGACCTCGATCGCGGCCTGCACGGCGCCTTGCGGGACGACGCCAGGGCGCGCGCGCTGCTGTTCAATCCCAAATATTCGTTTTGAGCTACCAGCCTGCGATGCGGGGCCATTCGGCGACGACCGTGTCGTCGAGCCCATCGACGACATAGTAGCGGTCGTGCATGGCCGCGGTCATGCACACGTGATTGGGCAGCACGAGCAGCCGGTCGCCGATCGCGAAGTCGCCGAAGGGCAGGGATGCGATCGCATCGAGCCCTTTGCGCGCGCTGACAATGCCGTGCTCCTGGTGCACATCGAGCACGGCGACGTCGGCGCGCGGGTTGGCCTCCGCCGGTGCACGCACGAGGCCGTAACCGATCTGCGGCGTGACCGCGTTCGCCCCGACGTCTTTGGACAACGCCAACGCGCCCGCATCGAGCAGCACATGGTTGCGGCCTTTGTGGTGGCCGATCACGCTTGCGAGCACGCTCACAGCCAGATCGTCGGCCGCACACATGCCGAGCCCGTGCTGGAACAGGTCGAAGAAAACAAAATTGCCGGGCCGCATTTCGCCCACACCTTCGAGATGGCGCGCATGCAGCGCCGTCGGCGTGGAACCCACACTGACAAGCCCGACCGCGTGGTCGGCCTTGCGCAGCCGCTCGGCCGCCTTGACCACGCCCGCGCGCTCGGCTTCGGCGACCGCGACGATCTCGTCGATGCTCTTGCAGCCGTAGGAATGGCCCGCATGCGCCATGACGCCCGCGAGCATTCCGGCGCCGCTCAACACGGCACCGATTTCGACGAGCGCGGGATCGTTTGCCGATATCCCGGCGCGCCCGCCGCCGGTGTCGACCTCGATCGCGACGTTGAAACGGCGCCCAAGCGCTTGCCCTTGCGCTGCGACCGCCCGCGCGGTCTCGAGATCGTCGAGGACGATCTTGAGGGAAGGGGCACGATCCATCAGCGCCGCGACGCGCGCGAGCTTCGACGGCACGATGCCCACGGCGTAGAGAATGTCGGCAAAACCCGCAGCGGCGAAATACTCGGCTTCGGCGAGCGTCGAAACGGTTATCGGCCCGGGTGCGCCGCCGTGCGCGAGCAGGGCGACATCGACCGATTTGGCGGTCTTCAGATGCGGGCGCAGCACGACGCCGAGTTCGCGCGCCCGGTCGCGCATGCGGGCGACGTTGCGCTTGAGGCGTGCAAGGTCGAGCACGAGGCAGGGTGTGGGCAGATCGCGAAGGCGCATCGGCGCTCGGCGGCTCAACGGCCGGGCGGTGCGGCGGGCGTCATCGCGCGCAGAAGGGCATCGACATGCCAGCCCTGGAACATGCGAATGCCGACCGCCTGGCCGAGCTCGAAGGCCATCGGCGTTTCGCAGCGTCCCATGATGATGCGGTTGATGTCGGCCTCGGCCAGCATCGCGGCCAGCCCCTTCATGCGCCAATCTTCGGCGTGGTCCTTGTAGAAGAACATTTTGACGAGGTCGGCGCGCAATTCGGCGCGCCGGAAGAAGGTCAGCGTGTCGGGCGTGAGACCGTCGAGCAGCGTGCGGAAGCCCGATTTCTGCAGCGTGTCGAGGGCGCGGTTGTAGCCCTCGAAATCCGCGAACACGTCGTGGCGCGGAATCTCCACGATGATGCTGCCCTTGGGGATGAAATTGGCGATGCGCTGGTCGAATTCGCGGAACCGGTCCGACAGGATCGTCTCGATGTTGAGATTGATCGAGACGTTGCCTGCGGACTTGGTGAGGAAACCCTCGGCGAGTGCCCGCAGCATGCGCTGGTCGAAACTGCGCGCGAGGATCTGGAACAGGCCGCGCTGGCCGCGCATGTTGATGCGCGGAACGATCATGTTGCGCAGATCGTTGACCGAAAAATGGTACTCGCGAAAAATCGGGCGCAGCTGATTGGCGGTGAGTGCGATCGCGATCGGCTGGTTGCGCACGATCGTCTTCAGGTCCGTCTTGACGATGAGCTCGTCGAAATTGCTCAAAATCGCGGGCGTGAAAGCTTGGAAGCTCGGGCCAATTCCGCCTTGTTGAGCGGCTCCGGCCGCGCGCTGGGCCGCGCGTTGGCGCTGCTCCTGCTGGCTCTTCTGGTCCTCGAGTGCGCGCTTGGCGTAGTCGTAGAAATCGTTGAATTGCGTTTCGAAACTGAACCAGGTGCAGGCTTCTTCGATGTTCTCGTCCGGCATGCCGGTCGCGACCGAATGGCGGCGCAACAACTCGTCGAGCTCGGTCACGATGTTTTCGAATTGCTGGGGATTGTCGACGCGGAACACGAAGACGATGTCGAAATTGGCCTGCGAATAGACAGTGCCTTCCGCGCGCTGCACCATTTCGCGGATCGCGTGGAAGATCACGTAGAAGTTTTCGCGCCGCCGATTGAACCACGCCTGGCGCTGCATCGAAATGACGACGGACATGCGCGGCACCGTATTTCCCGTCCGCTTGATGCGGTCGAGATCGGAGAGCAGCGTTTCCTCATCGGTGCGTTGGTTGACTGTGTCCATTCGCTTTCCTGTTAGCGACTCCGATTCTAGACTCCCAAATCATGTTTTGTAATGGGAATTTGCGGTTTCGACCGGCCGAATTCGCTACAATACCAAACGGTTGGATCCCAGGGGGAGTGAACGGATGCAGTACGTGCGCCTTGGCCGCAGCGGCCTCAAAGTTTCGCGTCTTTGTCTCGGGACAATGACCTACGGCACGCCCACCTGGCGGCCCTGGGTCCTGGACGAAGCCGCGAGTGTGCCGTTCTTCCGCAAGGCGGTCGAGGCCGGCATCAATTTCTTCGATACGGCCGACATGTATTCGCTCGGCGTGAGCGAAGAGGTGGTCGGGCGGTGCTTGGCCCCGTTGCTGCCGCGCGACCAGATGGTGCTCGCAACGAAGGTCTACAACGCGATGGGGCCAGGGCCGAACGACCGCGGTCTGTCGCGCAAGCACATTCTGGCGTCGATCGACGGTTCGCTGCGCCGCCTCAAGACCGACCATGTCGATCTCTACCAGATCCACCGCTTCGATTCCGAAACGCCGATCGAAGAAACGATGGACGCGCTCGACGCCGTCGTGCGCGCGGGCAAGGCGCGCTATATCGGCGCTTCGTCGATGTGGGCCTGGCAGTTCGCCAAGGCGCTGGCCGTCAGCGAACGCCACGGCTACGCGAAATTCGTGTCGATGCAGAACCAGTACAATCTCGTCTATCGCGAGGAAGAACGCGAGATGCTGCCGCTATGCCGCGAGGAGGGCATTGGCGTGATCCCGTGGAGCCCGCTCGCGCGCGGCTTCCTTGCCGGCAATCGCCACAAACAAGGCTACGGCGAAACCCCGCGCGCCAAGACCGACGACATCGCACACCGCTACTATTTCCAAGACGACGATTTTGCGGTCGTGGCGGCTGTCGAAGCGGTCGCGGCAACGCGCGGCGTCAAGCCAGCCCAGATTGCCCTTGCCTGGCTCCTCGCCAAGCCCGGCATTACCGCACCCATCGTGGGGGCCTCGAAGCTCGAACAGCTCGACGACGCGTTGGGTGCCCTCAAGATCGCACTGACCGCCGACGAGATCGCGTTGCTCGAAGCGCCTTACCGGCCGCACGCCGTGCAGGACCACCGCTAGCAGAACGCGACGTTGCGATAAAGGTCGGACAAGCGCGCGAGAAACGCAGGCTGCGTCTTCCAGCGCGTGCCTGCGACGGGATCGGAACCGGCCAGCATCGTGTCGGAGGCTTGGCGCGAGAATTCCATGCAGCCGCGTACGCGCGCCGTGCGCAACGCTGCGACCGCGTCGGGAATTTCGTCGAGCGGACTTGCATCGCGCATCGTGTCGAGGATGATGCGGGCGGCGGCACACGCATCTTCGACTGCTTGCGTGGCTCCTTGGCCCAAGGTCGGCACCATCGGATGCGCAGCATCGCCAAGCGCCAGCACGCGGCGCGAGGGATGCGCGTACACGAGTTCGCCCTCCTGCAGGCGCGCCCAATGGATGCGCTCGGTGTTGCGCACGATATGCTCGACCATGAACGCGACTCTCGGGCACAGCCTGCCGCTGGCAGGCGTATAGAGGGCGCGCAGAAAATCGGGCTGCTTGAGATCATCGGTGAGCTTGGCATCGATCGCGAGGGGGAACGAGCCCGAGCCATAGACAGCCTTGCCCGGCACTTGGAACGCCAGGATGCGATTGGGCCCGTTGAACCATTGGCCGTAATCGCCGATCGGGCACGCGGTGGGATCGGCAATGCCGTCGATCAGCACGCGGAACGTTGCGGCGCCCACATATTTGGTCGCCATCGCGCCGAACAGCCCGTCGCGCAACGGCGAGAAACGCCCCTCGGCGACGACCAGCAAATCGACAGTATCGCGCGCGAGCGCCGCACCGCTGCCGGCATCGACGATGCTGAGATCGACGCCGTTTTCGTGCGGGATGGCAGCCGCAATGCTGCGGCGATAGCAAATGGCATCGCCTGCAAAAGCGCGCAGCAGGCGGTAGAGCTGCGACCAGCGAATGCGGATGCCCGGATTGTCGGCCACGCGCGCGAGATCGAGATCCATTAGATTCGTGCCGTCGACCAGATCGACGGTCCAGCGCGTCCACGCAAAGCTGTCCGCGCGAATGGCCCGAGCAAGATCGGGGGCAGCGGCCGCAAGCGCCTTCAGCGCATTGGGCCCGACATTGAGCCCCGTGCCCGATTGCGAATGGTCGTCCGCGCCGACGCGCTCGTAGACGGCGACGTCGAGCCCGGCGCAATCCTTCAGCAGACCGGCAAGCAAGGCGCCTGCAACGCCGGCGCCCGCTATCGCGATGCGCGGGCGGCGCATCACTTGGATTTCTGGCGCTGACACGCAACGGACATGGCCGCAGAACAAAGCAAAGGCCGTGCCGGGGGGCGCCAGCCGGGAAGGGGGTGGACGGCACCGCAAAGAGCGTTAGAATACCGCCCCAATGAGCGACAACGCCAAGCAAGCTGAAAGTGACGCGCCACGCGCCTACGTGGCGATCGGAGCATCGGCGGGCGGTTTGGAAGCGTTGCGGGCCCTTATCGGCAATCTGCCCAGCGACACCGGCTTTGCATTGGTGGTGGCCCAGCATCTGGCGCCGCAGCATGCGAGCATGCTGGCCGCTTTGCTGTCGCGCGAAAGCCGCGTGCCGATCGAGGAAGCGCGCGACGGCGTGCGGCTTGCCGCCAACCGCATCTACATAACACCACCCAATTGCGACATTTCGGTGCGGGGCGGGGCGATCGTGCTTCAGCGCCCGCATGCCGATCGCGGCCCCAAGCCGTCGGTCAATGTGCTGTTCGAGAGCATTGCCAAAGCCTACGGCCCGCGCGCGATCGCGATCGTGCTGTCGGGGACTGGCAGCGACGGGGCGGCGGGCATCCGTGCTGTCAAAGCCGCGGGCGGGCTTGCGATCGTCCAGAACGAAGAGAGCGCCAAATACAACGGCATGCCGCAGGCGGCGATCGACACGGGCGTGATCGACGTGATCCTGCCGCCCGACGCGATCGGCGCGCAGCTGCCGAAGATCGCGGATGCGCCGCGCGACTTCGCCCCGCCGGCCCCGCCCGTGGTGCAGCTCTCCGACATCGACGAGATTTTTTCGCTGCTCAACGAGCGGCACGGCATCGACCTCAAAAACTACAAACCCGGCACGGTGCAGCGGCGCGTGGAATCGCGCATGGCGGCCTCGCGCATGGCCGATACGGCGGCTTTCCTTGGGTTGCTGCGCGCCAATCCCAACGAGCTCGACAGGCTTGCGCAGGCGATCATGATTCCGGTGACGTCGTTCTTCCGCGATCCGGAAGTCTTCGACGCGTTCTCGAGCGCGCTTGACGTGCTGCTGGCAGGCGGCGACCGCACGGCCCCGTTGCGCGTCTGGATTCCCGGCTGCTCGACCGGCGAAGAGGCCTATTCGATCGCGATTTCGATCGTCGAAGCGCTCGAACGCGCCAAGACCTCGCGCAAAGTGCAGATTTTCGCGACCGACATCGACGAGGAAGCGATCGCCGTCGGGCGGCGCGGCCTCTATCCGTACGATGCGCTCGCGACCGTCGATCCGCATCTCGTGCAGAAATATTTCGTCGACACGGGCGATGCCTACCAGGTCGCCAAAGAAGTGCGCGAGCGTTTGGTTTTTGCCAAGCACAATCTGCTGCGCCAGCCGCCGTTCCTGCGCATCGACATCGTGTCGTGCCGAAATCTGCTGATCTATTTCAAGGCCGAGGTGAATGCGCAGCTGATCGCGCTGTTCCACCGAGCGCTGCGCGTGAACGGGCTCTTGCTGCTGGGCAAGTCCGAAACGCTGGGGGCGCATTCCGATCTGTTCGAGCCCATCGACCGCAAAGCCAAATTGTCGCGCCGTCGCGACGTGCCGGCCGGTGCGGAGCCCAGCATCCGCAATCTCGTGCAGATCGGGGCGGGCTATCCGACGGCGCGCCCGCGCGTCGATATCCCGCCGCGCATCTCGACCCAGACGCTGATCGAACGCGCGCTTACCGAGGCGTTTGCGCCCAAATCCGTGCTCGTGGACGAGAATCTCACGCTGCTGCAAGCACACGGCGACGTCGCGAACGTGCTGCAGATCACGGCGGGCAAACCGGATCTGACGCTTGCGGGCCTCGTGCCGCGCCAGCTCGGCACGATGATCCGCATGCTCGTGCACAAGGCGCGGCGCGAAAACATCGCGGTCGAAGCGACCGACATCGATCCCGAAACCGCAAAGGGCGTGCGCGTGGCCGTGCGCCCCGTGCCCGTGCCCGGCGAGAACCTCCAATACTATCTGGTGAGCTTCCTCGATACGGCGTCCGCCCTTGCCGCCAATCTTGCCGCACCCGAGCCGGGCGCCGAGCAAGTCGTGGTCGAGATCCGCCACGAGCTTGCGGCCGCGCGCGAGCATCTGCAGACCGTTACCGAAGAGCTCGAAACCGCAAACGAAGAGCTGCAATCGGCCAACGAGGAGCTGCAATCGGCCAACGAAGAACTGCAATCCACCAACGAGGAGCTCGAAACCTCGAACGAAGAACTGCAATCGACCAACGAAGAGCTGCAGACGATCAACGAAGAGCTCGAGCAGAAAAGCTCGGAGCTGCACGAGGCCAACACCGACCTCGTGAACATCCAGAATTCGATCGCTGCCCCGCTGGTCGTCGTGGATCGGGTGGGGCGCGTGCGGCGTTTCAATTCGGCCGCGGCCGCCGCCTTCGGCCTCACGCTCGAGAATCTGGCCGACGGCGTCTCGCGCATGCGCCAAGCGACGGGCTTCGACGATCTTGCCGGCCGCATCGACAATGTGCTGCAGCGCGGCCGCGCCTTCGAGCGCCAAGTGTCGCTCGCCGAGCGCGACTACCAGCTCAGCATCGTCGCCAATCGCGACGACAGCGAGGCGACGATCGGCGCATTGCTGTTTTTCTACGAGAACACCGAAGCCGTGCGCTCGCAGCGCGTGCTCAAAGAGCAGGAGACCGCATTGCGTGCGCTCGCGGGCGCGCAGAGTGCGGCCCTCGACGGCGTGCCCGCGCATCTCGCCCTCGTCGATGCGGTGGGCCGCATCGTCGCGACCAACAAAGCCTGGGACGATTTCGCGCGCCTCAACGGCCTCGTGGGCGAAAGCTTCGGGGCAGGGGCCAACTACATCGAAGTGTGCCGCAGCTCGACCGGAGACTGCGCGGAAGAAGCGCACGACGTCGCGAGCGGCCTGTCGCGCGTGCTGGCGGGCGAGCTTGCCGAATTCAGCATCGAATATCCGTGCCATTCGCCCGACCAGCAGCGCTGGTACCGCTGCACGTGTCGGCCCGTGTGGCTCGACGGCGCGCGTGCGGCCGTGGTGAGCCACATCGACATTTCCGACCGCAAGCTTGCCGAACTCACCCAGCGTGCGGCCGAAAGCAAAGCGCGCGAGGAAGCCGCATTCCGCGAGCGCTTCCTTGCCGACGCGAGCCGCGAGATGCGCGCGCCCCTCGATACGATCCTCGGCATTTCCGAAGCGCTCGAGCGCGCGGGCGGGGGCAGCATCGCCACGGGCGCGCACGACATCCACGACAGTGCGGAACATCTGCTCGATTTCGTGGCGCGCATGTTCGATCTCTCGCAGCTCGATGCGGGCCCGGGCCTGCTGCGCGAAAGCGACGGCAATCCCGGCGAGATCGCGCGCTCGGTCGTGCGCATGCTCGAGGCGGACGCAGGACGGCGCGGGCATCGCCTGTCGGCCGCGATCGCGCGCGATCTGCCGCGCCTGCGCTGCGACACCGGGCTCGTGCGCCAGATGCTGCTCAATCTCGTCGGCAATGCCGTGCGCTTCTCGCCGCCCGACTCGCTCGTCTCGATCCATATCCGCGAACGCGACGGCCAGATCGAAATTTCGGTGCGCGACGGCGGCCCCGGCTTCTCGGCCGACGAGGTGCTCAAACGCCGCCAGGCGGGCGTTGCAAAGTCGAAAAGCGCGGCTGGACGCGACGCGGAGCGCGACGGCGGGCGAAGTCTCGCACTCGTGCAGACGCTCGCCAAACTCCATGGCGCCGAGCTCAAACTCACAAGCCGGATCGGCGAGGGTGCCGTGGCCACGCTCGTATTCCCGCCCGAGCGCACATTGCGCGCCGCAGCCGAACCCAAGACCGCCTCAAGCGCCGACGATTAGCGCTCGGACCATTTCCGATGGCCCGATCCCGGCGGACCGAAATCGCGCGGCACCAGACCGGCGTGGAACCAAGTCGCGAACGCGTAGATGTCGAAGACCGGCCGCTTGATCGCCTGCGCCAACGCGCGCGAATAGGGCGCCATATTCGTGCATTCGAGCAGTACAGCGCCGACCGACGGGTCGTGCGCCACAAGTGCGCGCCCGGCCGCGATCATGTCGGCTTCGGCCAAGGCGCAGTCGAGCTTTTCTTCATTGCCGAGAATGGCGCGCGTGAATTCGCGCCCGCCCTCGGTCCCCATGACGGGCGTATCGGCGGGCACGTTGGCGGCTGCGAGATGCGCAGGCGTAAGCGCGGTTGCGTCGATCGTGAGAATGCCGACGCGTTTGCCGGGCGGCAGCAAGGCTTGGATGGCCTGTGCTTGCATCAGGCTCGACGTTGCGACCGGCACCTCGACATGGGCTGCAAGCTCGCGCTGGAACAGCGACAGGAAACCGCAATTGGTCGTTATGCCGTCGGCCCCTTGCGCCACCAAATCGGCTGCGGCGTGCTTGAAGGCGTCGAGCAGGCCTTCGGCGCGGTTGCGCACGACGCGTTCGGGCGAAGCGTCTTTGACAAGCCGATAGAGCACGGGAAACGGCCACGTGGTCGCGTTGCCCATGTCGCCCGGGATGCGCGGAAAACGCGCTTCGAGCATCAGAATGCCGAGCCTTGCGCCGTAGAGCGGCTTGCCGCCCGTCGCCAATCGACTGTCGTCGCCCACCTGCGATCCTTTCTATCCAGCGTCCGACTGTGACCGATTCGAAAGAAGCGCAAAAGGGGCGTTGGAATTCGCACCCTCGCGATTGGGAAAGGTCGCGCGGGCCGCCAGTCCGCACGGCAGCCGATTGCGAAGATCCAAATTGCCGCCGAGCAGCGCGATGAGCTGGGCGGTGATCGCCAAGCCGAGCCCAATCCCCTCGTTGTTCGCCACGAACGAATCAGCTCCGCGCAGGAACGGCTTGCCGATATCGGCGATCAGTTTTGCCTCCATCCCGCGCCCTTCGTCGGAAACGACGATGCTGAAGCCGCCTTCGGAGTCCCGCACCGCATCGACCGAGACGGTGCCGAAACGGGGCGAATACTTGACCGCGTTCGAGCTCAAATTGAGCAGAATCTGGAGCAGCGCGCGCCGGTCCGTCTGCAGATGCGCCTCCGGATGCGAAAGGCGGATCGCGATGGTCACGTCTTTGCGTGCAGCGGCGACCTTCACCATGCGCAGCGCTTCGTCGATCACGTCGCGCAAGCGCACGCTCTCGAGCGCCAGAGCGCCGGTCGCACTTTGGATGCGCGCGAGATGGAGAATGTCGTTGATGAGATCGAGAAGATGGCGTCCGCTTTCCAGAATGTAGCCCTGGTATTCGACGACTTTCTGGGGATCGTTCGGATCGACGATGCGCTGCTCGAGCAGTTCGGCAAACCCGATGATCGCGTTGAGCGGCGAACGCAGCTCGTGGCTCATCGCGGCAAGGAACGTCGATTTGGCCTGATTGGCGGCTTCGGCATCCGCCCGAAGCTTGATCTGCGCGGCCAAAGCATCCGCAAGCTGCTCCTTGGCCACGATCGCCGCATCGCGCTCGACGCCGACGGCAAATTGGAAGCTCTGCGCGCGTCGCAGCGCCCAGATCGCCGAGCCTGCAAACGCGACGATCGCGAGGAACTGAGCGAGATAGATGTAGATGGCCGGCCAGAAGACGGCAAGGCTGCCGACCCCCAGACCACGTATGCTCTTGGAACTGCCAAGCACGATCGGCCAAGGTGCGAGCGTCAGATGCACGCCCATGCGCCGCATCCCGTCGGCTGCAGCCTCCCCCTCGAATCGACCTTCCGGCAACCGGGGATAGTTTTGGAACGTCAAAGGGTTGCGAATTACGTTGCCGGAAAATGTTGCGAGGCGCGGCTCCCGCATCAGGGCCATACGGTCGTTGCGGAACATGGCCAGCGCGTCTTCGCCGCCAGCAAGGAAATACGAGAACATCGTTTGGAACCGCGCTGACGGCATCGAGACGTTCACGACGCCTGCAAAACGTCCGTCGGCGCTGTAGATGGCTTGCGAAGCGCTCATGATTTCCTGGTTTCGCACGCGTGCCACCAAAGGCGGCGACACGACCATGCCGGTCTCGGCGTTGCGAATGAGGTCGAGCCGGTCGCCGAACTCCTCGGGATAGGCGTGCGCCCGAAAATACTCGCGATCGGCAACGTTGGTGCCCGGGCCGGGCGTCAGAAGATTGTCGCCGTTTGCCGACGACAAAAACACCGTCAGTTCCTGGCTCGCGAACGGCGTCTCGATGCGGCGCACCAGATTGCGCAGTTCGTCGGTCGGCATATCCGCAGGCGCGCGCCCGTCGAGTTCGCGCAAGACCGCCTCGGCGACGTCGTTCATCGTCTCGTACTGCTGCATCACATAGCGGCGCAGCGACCGCGCGTCGGCCGCCGTCTCTTCGAGAGTTTTTTCGATGATCGCGTCGTTGGCCCAATGCACGGTGAAGACGCCGGCCGCAACGATCAGCGCGCACGCCAAAAAAGCCGATACGGCGACGACGGGCGCTGCCCGCGGGCCGCGAAGATTTGTCGCGGAAAATGCCGCATCCGTCATCGATTGGCGTCCCTTCGGGCGCGCAGTATCGCCGTTCGAAACCTAAGAATTGGTTTACAAGATGGGCGGATTGCGAATTCGCTGACAGATGCGCGGTACTCCAAGGCGAAAGCCGCGCGTACGCGCGGTTTTTGTGCCGTATCTTCAACAGACTCGTTTTTCGTGCCGCGCGACTGCGATATAATTGACCTTGCGGATTCAAACGCTCAGCTCATCCAAGGGAGAGGCACGTGGACACGGTCACCATTACGCTGCTCGTCGCAATGTTCGGCGTGGGCTTGCTCGTCTTCCGCGAGCCGTTCTGCTGGTATTTCAAAATCAACCAGACGCTCGAAAACCAACGCAAGATTCTGGCCAAGCTGCAGGCGCAGAGCGGCGACACAAAAGCCTGATTGCCACAGTACGGTCGTCGCTTGAAAAGCGTCGGCGCCTACGCGTCGTCGACGCGCAGATTTGCGACCACGATGCGCTTGGCGAGTTCGACCGACGTTATCTTCTTCCAGTCGAGCTGCGGGATCATCTTCTGGAGATCGACTTCGGTTTGGCCGACGAAATCGATCGACCCGAAAATCTGGTCGACGACAAGTCCGTCTTCGGAAATCGGCAACGCCAGATGCTCGATGTCGAGATCGTAGCCGGCCTCCGTCTTGATGATGCTTTCGTCGACGACCGGCAGTTTCATCTGCACCGTCTGGACGAGGTTGCGGCGCCATTCCTCTTCCCAGCCGCCGATCTGCAGGTCGAGCAGCATGCGGCCCGTTCCGTCCTGCTGGAGACGGTCGCCGAGATCCGAGCCCATGAGCCTGAATTTGAACCACGTGCCAAGTTCGTCGCGCATCACGCGCGCGATGTAGATGTAGGGCAGGTCGGGTATCGGCTCCGGCGACAAGCTCGCAGGCCCGATGTCCTTGCTGGTCGGCATGGCTTTGCGCAAGCTCGCAGTCACCCAATTGGCGTAGAGCGTCGCGTTGCGCCGACTTGCCAAAACCAACCGCATTTTCGACCGATTTCTGCTGCAAACTCTGGGGAATGCATCGCGAAAATCATCGTGTCACGAAATCCAGTCTAAACGAAGACCAATCGCGCGGCTGGCGGATGGGGTGAGATTCGAACTCACGGTCGGCTTGCACCGACGGCGGTTTTCAAGACCGCTGCCTTAAACCGCTCGGCCACCCATCCGCACGTGCCTGCCGAAGTTCGATGCGGCGCCCCGCTTTATAGCCGCCGACGCAAGCGCAGGCTAGGGGGGCGTGCGCCCCTATCGGCCAAGTTTGTGCGTAGATTCCGACCCTGAAATTCGGCGCCGCATTCTGGCACCAAGCGACCGATCGGCCGCCGTGCGTGCGCGCCCACGGTCGAGAACGGGAGCGGCATCGCCACATGGTCCCTCGACGCGCGATTCTTCTGGGCGGCATCGCTGCCGTTGCGGCCGGAGCGGCCGCGGCGAGCGTTTGGCAGATGGAATCCATGGCCGAATACAACGACGACGCCGATGCGGCACGTCTTGTGCCGCACGATCCGCCCGAAACGCGCGATCTGATCCGCTATGCAACGCTCGCCGCCAACAGCCACAACACGCAGCCGTGGCGCTTTCGACCCACTCTCGGCGGCATCGATATTCAGCCCGACACGACGCGACGCTTGGCCGTCGTCGATCCGGACGACCATCATCTCTTCGCGAGCCTCGGCTGCGCGGCGGAAAATCTCCTGATCGCGGCGGGGGCAAGCGGCCAGCAAGGCGCTTTGCGAGTCGATGCGGAGCAGGCTGGCGCGGTCTCCCTCGTTTTTGCATCGGCTCGCCGCAACGAACGCGATCTCTTCGACGCGATCCCGAAGCGACAATCGACGCGCGCAGAGTACGACGGCAGGGCTGCCTCCGTCGGCGACCTTGCCAAGCTTGCCGCGGCAGCAGCCGCCATACCGGGCGTCGATCTTGTGCTCGCAACCGAGCGCAGCCAAATCGACCGCATCCGCGACCTTGTGCTGGCGGGCAACAGCGTGCAGTTGGCCGACGGCGCTTTTCGGCGCGAACTTGCAAGCTGGCTGCGCTTCAATCCGCACCAGGCCCTTGCGGCGGGGGACGGTCTGTTCAGCGCGGCAAGCGGCAATCCAACGCTGCCGAGCTGGCTTGCACCGCTCGTTTTCGAGATCGTCTTCAAGGCCGGTGCTGAGAACGACAAATATGCCCGGCAGGTCGCCTCGTCGGCCGGGATCGCCGTGTTCGTCGCACAGCAGGACGACCGCGCGCATTGGGTCGCCGCCGGGCGCGCCTGCCAGCGCTTCGCGCTGCAAGCAACGGCCCTTGGCATGAAACACGAGTTTCTCAATCAGCCGGTCGAGGTCGCTTCCCTGCGGCCGGAACTTGCCCGCCTCGTGGGCTTTCCCGGCCGACGCCCGGATATTGTCATGCGGTTCGGCTACGGGCCCACCTTGCCGTTTTCGTTGCGCCGCCCGGTCGCTGCCGTGCTCGCGTGAGCCGATGGTGTTGAAAATCCCGCCAAATTCGCTTCGGCGCGGTTGCGCTGCGTGGCGGCACCGGCCTACAGTGCACGCCGTAAAAAATGAGCGGCGGCGACTTCCAACTCTATCTCTCCAAACTCTTCTGGCTCGTCGCCGAGCCGGCGAGCCTATTGCTGTCGATCTGGGTTGCTGGTTGTCTGGTTCTGTGGACCCCGTGGTGGCGCCTCGGGCGGATCTTGGTCTGCCTTGCGGCATTGCTGTCGCTGGCGATCGCGATGTTCCCGCTCGGGCAGATGGCGCTGCGCCCGATCGAAGACCGGTTTCCGCCGCGCGCCACCTTGCCGCCGCGCATCGACGGCATCCTTGTGCTGGGCGGGGTCATCGACTATTACGTGATCGGCAAGCGCGGCGTGCCGTCCTCGCAGCTTGCCGCCGGCAGCCCGCGCCTCGACGCCTTCATCGAACTGGCGCGCCGCTACCCGGCCGCACGGCACGTCTTCACCGGCGGCTCGATCGAACTCATCGACGGCAAGGACACCGAAGCGGACGTCGTGCGGCGCATTTTCGCGCGCATCGGCCTCGACACGACGCGCATCATTTTCGAAAACCAATCGCGCAACACCTACGAAAACGCGATGCTGAGCCTTGCCCTCATCAAGCCGGAGCCGGAGGAAACCTGGCTCTTGATAACCTCGGCCCGCCACATGCCGCGCGCGATCGGCACGTTCCGCAAGGCGGGCTGGCCGCATCTTCTGGCTTACCCGATCGATTTCGCGACCGATCCCAACCAGCCTTTCGAAAGCGCGTTCCGCCTCGGGCACAATCTCAATTTCCTGTCCGAGGCGATCCGCGAATATATCGGCCTTGCCTATTACTACAAACTCGGGCGCACCGATTCGCTGTTCCCGAGCCCCGATGCCGAAGTGCTCGAAGGGGAGGCCGCACCGCCGCCGCCGCCCGCCGACGAAGGCTAGACGCTCGCATCCGGATTAACCTGGTTTTAATCGTCCGGGTGCCATCCTATCGACGCTTGAACGCTCACACCGGACAGACACCATGACTTCCCTCGCGTCGAGAAATGCCGTCACGGTCAGCGGCAACGGCGAGAATACGATCGTCTTTGCGCACGGCTTCGGCTGCGACCAGTCGGTCTGGCGCCAGCTCGTGCCGCATTTCGAGGCGAGCCACAGAATCGTCCGGTTCGACCATGTCGGATCCGGCATGTCGGATTTGACCGCCTACACAAAAACCCGCTACGCCACGCTCGACACCTATGCCCAAGACACGCTCGATATCGTCGAAGCGTTCGGCGCCGGAGCGGTGACGCTCGTCGGCCATTCGGTCGGTGCGACGATCGCGATGCTGGCGGCTGCGCAAGCACAGACGAGCGTCGCCAATCTCGTGATGATCGCGCCCTCGCCGTGCTACCTCAACGACGGCGACTATCGCGGCGGCTTCTCGCGCGGCGACATCGACCAGCTGCTCGAATATCTCGAGAGCAACTATATCGGCTGGAGTGCGGCCTATGCGCCGGTCATCATGGGCAATCCCGGACGCCCCGAGCTTGCCGAGGAACTCGACCAGAGCTTCTGCCGCATGGACCCGGAGATCGCCAAAGACTTCGCGCGCGCGACATTTCTGTCGGACTGCCGCGCCGTGCTGCCGCGCGTCGGCGTGCGCAGCCTTGTCCTCCAGTGCAGCAACGACGCGATAGCGCCCGCCTTCGTCGGCGACTATGTCGCGCGCACGATGCCGAACTGCCGGCTGGCGATGCTGCGCGCGACCGGCCATTGCCCGCACCAGTCCGCACCCGACGAAGTCGCCGCGCACATCCGCGCTTTTCTGGCGCAAAACTGACGGCCGACCGACGATGAGCGCACTCTTCGACTATTTCAACGAAGCGCCGTGCGGCTACGTCGTGTGCAATTTCGACCGCACGATCCGGCGCGTGAACACGACGCTTCTCGGCCTCGTCGGACGTGCCGAGACGGACATCGTGGGCGCCATGTCGATCGGCGATCTTTTCGACGTCGGCGGCAAGATTTTTCTCGAAAGCCGGGTCATGCCGGTGCTGATGACGGCCGGCAAAATCGACGAGATCGCCTGCAACCTCGTCGACAGAACGGGCGTGGGCGTCCCGTGCCTCATGCACGGCAAACGCACGCCGTCCGACGAGTTCGTCTTTTCCTTCTTCGCGATCCGCGAACGGCGGCGCTTCGAGCGCGAAATCCAGACGGCCCGGCGCGACACCCAGAAAGCGCTCGAACGGGCCGAGGACGCACAGCGCGCCAAAGCCCTGTTTTTCGCGTCGATGAGCCACGAGATGCGCACGCCGCTCAACGCCATCATCGGCTTTTCCGACATCATGGCCATGGAGCTGTTCGGGCCCGTCGGCAATGCGCGCTACAAGGCCTATGTGGGCGACATCGGCAGATCCGCCAGCCATCTGCTGAGCCTGATCGACGATCTGCTCGATCTCAGCCGCGCCGAAAGCGGCGCCGAACCTGCCGGCGACAAGATCGTCGATATCGACGCGGTGCTCGACGAAGCGACGCGCACCGTGCATCCGATCGCGGCAGCGGCGGGCATCGAGATCGTGCGCCACGCGGCGCACAAGGATCTTCGCGCCGTCGGCGAACGGCGCGGTTTGCTGCAGATCGTGCTCAACCTGCTCTCGAACGCGATCAAAATGAGCCCGCGCGGCAAGCCGGTGCTGCTCGACATCGCGCGCACGGCGAACCATGCCTGCATCACCGTGCGCGATCAGGGCCCCGGTTTTTCGGAATTCATGCGCGCGAATTTCGGCGAAGCCTACGCGCAGGATCCCGACACGGTCGCCGCGCACAAAGGCACCGGCCTCGGCCTTGCGATCTCCAAGCGCCTTGCCTTGAGCATGGGCGGCAGCCTGTCGCTCGGCGATACGCGCAAGGGTGCAGCCCTCATATTGAAGCTTCAGTTGGCCGAGTAGGCTGCGCTACGCGCGCATCCAGGCCGCAAGCCGCACAGCGTCCGGCTTGTCGTTCCAAAAATCGACGAAGAGCGCACCCGACGACGCGACGCGCACGCCACAGCAAGAACCCGTCCCGACGCCGAGTTTGCCGTCGCGCTGGGCCTGCGCAAAGAACGCCGCGTCGAGCTTGGCAAAATAGCGCAGCACGCCTTGCGAACTCGCCAGCACCGGTACGCAACGCGGCGACCCGGGCGCCAATTCCTGCGCCAGCGATGCCGCACCGCCGGCGAGTGCGGCTTCGTCGGGCGCCCAGTTTTGCCCATGCGGCCACACGCAGCGCCGGTTCCAGTCTTCGAGCATTGCGGACCCGACGCGCGCAGCGATCGCGGCATCGGTCAGGCCCTCCCAATCGCCATAGTCGATTTCGCATAGCCGCATGTCGATCGTCGGCGCTACGTCGAACCCGTGCGCAACGAAATCGCGCGTGCGCTGCAGCGGCCCCGCCAGAAACGGCCCCAGGCACAAACCGGCGCCGCGCGCGGCCGCGGCGAATGTCTGCGCTTGTGCCACCCCTTTTTGCGTGAGCGGCAGGTCCGAGCGCGCACCCACACGTGTGGGCACCTCGCCGTCTTCGAACGTGTTGCCGTGGCGCACGAGCAGCAGGCGGCGCATCAGGCGAGCCTCTGCGTGCCGTCGTAGCGGGCGAGGAGTTCGCCCTCGCGCGCAATGATCGCCTCGGCCTCGACGAGATCGCCCGGGCTGTCGATCGACCAATGCGTGCGGCCGCGATAGTCGCAAAGCACCACGCGCATGCGCATCCCGTTTTCGAGCGCGCGCAATTGTTCGAGCTCTTCGGCGCGTTCGAACGGCCCCATCGGAAAGCCGACATAATCGGCGAGCGCGTCGCGCCGATACGCGTAGATGCCGATATGGCGATAGAGCGGCGGATCGCCGTCGGGTTTTTTTACGAACGGGATCAGGCTTTTCGAAAAATACAGCGCGTCGCCGAAACGGTCGAAGGTCACGGTCGTGCCGCCGGCTTGGCCGTCGGCCTTTTGGCGTTTAAGGGCGGCATAGGCATCGGCCGACATTTTGGTGGCCAAGGTGGCGATGCGGATTTGCGGGTTGCCAAGCATCGCCTCGGCGAGCGCGCCGATAGCCCAGGGCGGGGTGAGAACGGCATCGCCCTGCAGATTGACGATCGCCTCTGCGCGCAGATCGAGCGCATCGACGGCCGCCTTCGTGCGCTCGGTGCCGTTGCGGCAGGATTCCGGCGTCATGACCGCTTCGCCGCCGAAAGCGGCAACGGCGTGGGCAATCCGCGCATCGTCCGTGGCGACCACGACGCGGTCCACGCCGGCGGCCGCCTTGGCGATCGCCCAGACGCGCGCCAGCATCGGCACCCCCGCGACCAGGGCCAACGGCTTGCCCGGAAAGCGCGTCGAGGCAAAACGGGCGGGGATGACGACGGCAACACCCATGGCAACCAACCTTGTCGAGTTTCGCGAACCGTCCGGAAAGTGCCTTTTTTCCGGGGCTTGCGCAACATGCTGGGGCGCCGCAATCGGACACAAATCGTCGATTGCATCGCGTGGCCGCCGCATGGCACTTGATAGCCATGGAATACCTGACGAGTCGGCGCGCTGTGCTGGCGGGGATTGCGGCTGCGGTCGCCCTGCCGTCGCTCGGCTTTGCCAACGACATGCCCTTCGACGTGTGGCTGCGGGGCTTTCGCGAGGAAGCGATGCAGAAGGGCCTCAAGCGCACCACGCTCGACCAGGCGTTTGCCGGGGTCGCCCCGCTGGCGCGCATTCTCGAGCTCGACCGCTCGCAGCCCGAAGTGCGCCTCACCTTCGAGCAGTATTTCGCGCGGGTGGTCAATCGCGTGCGCATCGATACCGGGCGCAATCGCCTGGCCGAGAACAGCGCGCTTTTGGGGCAGGTCGTGCAGCGTTATCCCGTGCAGCCGCGCTTCATCGTGGCGCTGTGGGCGGTCGAAACCGATTTCGGGCGCTTGACCGGCGGGCACAATGTTTTTGCGGCCCTTGCCACGCTTGCCTATGACGGCCGCCGCTCGGCCTTTTTCCGCGAGGAACTGCTCAACGCCTTGCGCATTGCCGACAAAGGCGTGATGAGCCCTTCGGATATGCGCGGTTCGTGGGCAGGGGCGATGGGGCAGAGCCAGTTCATGCCGTCTTCGTATCTGGCCTATGCGGTCGATTTCGACGGCGACGGCAAGGCCGATATCTGGAACACACGCGCCGACGTGTTCGCCTCGATCGCCAATTATCTCGTCAAGGTCGGCTGGAAGTCGGACGAAACCTGGGGCCGCCAGGCGCAGCTTCCCGCCGGGTTCGAACGCGCACTCGTCGACCACAACAATGTGTGGAAGCCGCTTGCCGAGTGGCAAGAGCTCGGCGTTCGCCTGCCCGACGGGCGCGACCTGCCGACGCGCGATCTGCGCGCGGCAATCGCCCAGCCCGACGGCGAGGGGACGCGCGCCTTCCTCGTCTATCCGAATTTCCGCGTGATCATGCGCTGGAACCGCTCGGTCAATTTCGCCGCCTCCGTCGGACTGCTTGCCGACGCCATTGGCGAGGTTTAGCTTTTTGGTGAATGTCGCTTGCGCCGTCTCGATTCGGGCGCAAATTCAGAGGTTTTCGGCATCGTGACTGCCTCCGCAAAGCGTCTCCGGGCGATTTTCGCCGTATCAGCGGCAACGCTGGTGCTGGGCGCTTGCGCCGAGCTCAAATTCGGCGTGAACGCGGTCAAAAAAATCCAGGGCCCCGCCACCGAGCAGGCCGCAACGCCGCCGGTGCGCCCGCAGGGCATCTACAAGGTCGGCGAGCCCTACCAGATCGCCGGCGCCTGGTACTATCCGGCCGAGGATTGGTCCTATGCCGAAACCGGCATTGCATCGTTCTACGGCGGCGAGCGCAGCGGTACCGATTTCCACGGCAGGCTCACGGCCAACGGCGAACTTTACGACATGAACGCGCTCACGGCCGCGCACACGACGCTGCCGATGCCGAGCCTCGTGCGCGTGACCAACCTCGAAAACGGCCGCTCGATCGTGCTGCGCGTCAACGACCGCGGACCGTTCGCGCGTGGCCGCATCATCGACGTGTCGCGCCGGGCCGCCCAATTGCTCGGCTTCGAAGGGCAGGGGACGGCGCGCGTGCGCGTCGAAATCCAGGCCGAAGAAAGCCAGCGCCTCAAAGCGGCACTCACGGGGCGCGACGAAAACCAGACGGTTGCGGCTGTCCCGCGCAC
>VYKU01000039.1_pt1 | contig 68307 bp, 66 predicted proteins | sample 5114491 | NCBI WGS metagenome assembly VYKU01 (sample SAMN12291796, study PRJNA351875) | freshwater metagenome | isolation source: freshwater lake | place: USA: Michigan, Gull Lake | collected 2011-07-05 | reverse complement strand
ACCGCCACCGCCGCCCTCTTTGCCGCCGCCCGCGCGCAGTTCCCGGCCGGTGCTTTTGCCCAAGGTGCAGGCCCCGAAACCAAGAAAGCCGTCTTGGGCTACATCGCGTTGACGGACTCGGCCCCGTTGATCGTCGCCAAGGAGCGCGGCCTGTTCGCCAAACACGGCGTGGGCGACGTCGAGGTGTCGAAGCAGGCCTCGTGGGGGGCGACGCGCGACAACATCCTGCTCGGCGGCGAACGCAACGGCATCGACGGTGCGCACATCCTGCGCCCGATGGTGCATCTGATCTCGAGCGGCCTCGTCACGCAGAACAACGTGCCTTCGCCGCTCTACACGCTGCTCAATCTCAACGAAGACTGCCAAGCGATCTCGGTCTCCAACGAATACAAGGATCTCGGCGTCGGCAAGGATGCCTCGCCCCTCAAGGCGGCGTTCGAGCGCAAGAAGGCGCGCGGCGGCGAATTGACGGCCGCCGTGACGTTCCCGGGCGGCACGCACGATCTTTGGATGCGCTACTGGCTCGCCTCGGCCGGCATCGATCCCGATTCCGAAATCCGCGTGATCGTGGTGCCGCCGCCGCAGATGGTCGCCAACATGCGCGTGGGCAACATGGACACGTTCTGCGTCGGCGAGCCGTGGAACGAGCAGCTCGTCAACCAGGGCATCGGCTTCACGGCTCTCACGACGACCGAGCTTTGGGCCCGGCATCCGGAAAAAGTGCTCGGCATGCGCGCCGAATGGGTGGACCGCAATCCGCGCGCCACGCGCGCCATCCTGATGGCGGTGATGGAAGCCCAGCAATGGTGCGATGCCGCCGCCAACAAGGAAGAACTCGCCGCGATGGTCGGCCGTCGCCAATGGTTCAACGTGCCGCCCGCCGACATTATCGGCCGCTTGAAAGGCGAAGTGAATTACGGCCACGGCCGCACGGCGAACGACCCGAGCCTTGCCATGAAATTCTGGGGCAAGGCCGGCGATAGCTCCTATCCGTGGAAGAGCCTCGACACCTGGTTCATGACCGAGAACCAGCGCTGGGGCCGCTACCGTCCCGATTACGACGTGAAGGGTCTCGTCGACCGCACGAACCGTTCGGATCTGTGGCGCGAAGCTGCCGCAGCGCTCGGCGTTGCGGGTGCGCCGACCGGCGATTCGCGCGGCGTCGAGACGTTCTTCGACGGCGTCAAATTCGATCCCGCCGATCCGATGGCCTATCTGCGCACGCAGAAAATCAAGCGCGCCGCCGTCTAACGAAAAGAGAAGGAGCGTCCCATGGCCTCCGCCGCCCCCAAACGCGACATCGTCCCGCCGACCGTGCTGCCCAAAGCAGCGGCAACGCCGGTCGCTGCATCGACAGCAGCCGTCGTGCCGTTGGCGCGTCCCAAGCCCGCGTTTGGGGCGCGGTTCGGCAAGACCGCTCGATACTGGGCAAGTCTCGTGTTGCCGCCGCTCGTCACCACGCTCGTTCTGCTCGGCATCTGGCAGATCGCGTTCGACCGGCCGGGGGCAACCTTGCCGGCCCCGACGGTCGTATGGGCGCAGGCGAGCGACCTGATCCTCGAGCCCTTCTACGTGGCGGGCTCGCAGGATATGGGGCTCGGCTGGCGCGTGCTGACCTCGCTCGAGCGCGTGGCGGTGGGCTTCGGCCTTGCCGCCCTCGTGGGCGTGCTGATCGGCACGATCGTCGGCCAGTCGGTGTGGGCGATGCGCGGGCTCGACCCGATCTTCCAGATTTTGCGCACCGTGCCGCCGCTCGCGTGGCTGCCGATTTCGCTCGCCGCTTTCCGCGACGCGCATCCTTCCGCGATCTTCGTGATCTTCATCACGGCGATCTGGCCCATCTTGATCAATACGGCCGTGGGCATCCGCAACATCCCCGAGGATTACCGCAACGTGGCGCGCGTGCTGCGGCTCAATCCGCTCGAGTTCTTCGTGAAGATCATGGTGCCTGCCGCGGCGCCCTACATCTTCACGGGCCTTCGTATCGGGATCGGCCTTGCGTGGCTCGCGATCGTGGCGGCCGAGATGCTGACCGGCGGCGTGGGCATCGGCTTCTTCATCTGGGACGCCTGGAACTCGTCGCGCATCCCCGACATCGTCGTGGCGCTGATCTATATCGGCGTGATCGGCTTCGCGCTCGACCGGTTTGTCGCCTATCTCGCCACGCGCGTCACGCGCGGCACCGCCGCGAACTGAGGAGAAAGCGCCATGACCATCCAAACGGCCTTCCTGAAGCTCGACCGCGTCGACAAATCCTTCAAGCGCGGCGAGGTCGAGAGCGAAGTCCTGCGCGGCGTCGATCTCGAGATCGCGCAAGGCGAGTTCGTGTCGATCATCGGCCATTCTGGCTGCGGCAAATCCACGCTGCTCAACATCGTGGCGGGCCTTGCCGACACGACGCGCGGCGTGGTGTTCCTCGAGGGCCAAGCCGTCGAAGCGCCGGGCCCCGACCGCGCGGTCGTGTTCCAGAACCACTCGCTGCTGCCCTGGCTCACGGTCTACGACAATGTGCGCCTGGCGGTCGACAAGGTGTTTTCGGGCGCCAAGTCCAAAGCCGAGCGCCACGACTGGACCATGCACAAGCTCGATCTCGTGCATATGGCGCACGCCAAGGACAAGCGCCCGTCCGAAATCTCGGGCGGCATGAAGCAGCGCGTGGGTATCGCGCGCGCGCTTGCGATGCAGCCCAAAGTGCTGCTGATGGACGAACCGTTCGGCGCCCTCGACGCGCTGACGCGCGCCCATCTGCAGGACTCGGTCATGGAGATCCATGCCCGCCTCGGCAACACCGTGCTGATGGTCACGCACGACGTCGACGAGGCGGTGCTGCTGTCCGACCGCATCGTGATGATGACGAACGGCCCGGCTGCGACGATCGGCGAGGTCCTGACCGTCGATCTGCCGCGGCCGCGCAAGCGGCTCGACCTCGTCGCGAATGCCGCATACCTGTCGGCGCGCGGTGCGGTGCTCGAGTTTCTTTATGCGCGCCACAAGGCCCCGAGCGTGGCGGCCTGAGACATGCAGGCAGCCCCCTTGCTCGTCGTGGGCAACGGCATGGCGGGCCAGCGGCTGCTGGCCGAGCTTGCCGCGCGTGGGGGTGCGCGCGGCGCCATTGCCGTCGGCGCGGAGCCGCATCCGGCCTATAACCGCATTCTCTTGTCCAAAGTGGTCGCGGGCGAAACCTCGAGCGACGCGATCTGCCTTGCGCCACGCGACTGGTATGCGCAGCACGGCATTGCGCTTGTGACCGGCGATCCGGTGACGGACATCGACCGGGTCGCCAAAATTGCGACGACACAAAGCGGCCGCAAGATCGCCTACGAAAACCTCGTCCTTGCCACGGGTTCGCGGCCGATCCGCTTGCCGTTGCCGGGGGCCGATCTTGCCGGGATCGTCACGTTTCGCGACCGCAGCGATGCCGATCTGCTGGGTGCAGCACCGAGCGGTGCCAATGCCGTGGTGATCGGCGGCGGCTTGCTCGGGCTCGAAGCGGCAGCCGGGCTTGCGGCACGCGGCCTCAATGTCGCTGTCGTCCATCTGATGCCGGAGCTCATGGAGCGCCAGCTCGATGCGGCGGCCGCGTCGCTGCTGGCAGACGCCGTTGCTGCGCGCGGCATTGCGCTGCATCTGGCCGCCCGCACGCAGGCGATTTTGGGCGCGGGCGGCAAGGTTCGCGCGGTGCGTCTTGCCGACGGGTCGGAACTTCCCGCCGATCTGGTCGTGCTGGCGGTCGGCGTTGCGCCGGAGACCGTGCTTGCGCGCAAGGCGGGGCTTTCGTGCGCGCGCGGCATTCTCGTCGACGACGGTTTGGCAACAAGCGATCCGGCGATTTCGGCACTCGGCGAATGCATCGAACATCGCGGGCAAACCTTCGGCCTCGTCGGGCCGATTTGGGATCAAGCGCGCGTGCTCGCGAGCCGCCTGTGCGGCGGCACGGCGCTCTACGCAGGCTCGAGCGTGGCAACGTCGCTGAAAGTGTCGGGCGTCGATCTCTATTCCGCCGGCACGGTGCGCGACGTTGCGGACGCCGAAACACTCGTCTTTGCCGATCCGGCGGCGCGGATCTATCGCAAGCTTGCGCTCCGCGACGGTCGCCTCGTCGGCGCGGTTCTCTACGGCGATGCCGCCGACGGGCCGTGGTTCGCCGATCTGATCGCTGTGGGCGCAGACGTCGACGCATGGCGCGACGTGCTGATTTTCGGGCGCGATCATGTCGAGGCGGCACCTGTCGAATTGCGTCGGGCGGCGGAGTAGGGCTGCATGGATCCGAACGCCGATTTCTCGGAAGAGCAAAAACAGTATCTCTCGGGCTTCGCGAGCGGGGTTGCCGCCAAGCGCGCGGCGCTGGGCCTGCCGCCCTTGTTGGCCGGCGGTGCGGCCGCCGACGCGCCCCCCAATCCCGATGCGGCTCTGTTTGCGGCCCAAGACCGCGCGGTTGCCGCGGGCGGCAAACTCACGGCCGAGGAAAAAGCCAAGCGCGCGAATCCGCCGCTCGACCGGTGGGATGCGCTTGTGGCGGCAGCCGAAAAAGGCCAGGCGCCCAAAGGTACCGACGTTTTCCTGACCAAATATTTCGGCCTGTTCTTCGTGGCGCCTGCGCAAGACTCGTTCATGTGTCGCCTGCGCATCCAGCACGGCGAACTCAGCGCCCACCAGATGCGCGGGATTGCCGATCTTGCCGAGCGTATGGGCGGCGGCTATGCGCACATCACCACGCGCAACAATCTGCAGATCCGAGAGATCGCCCCCGCCAATGCGCCGGACTTCCTGATGGCGCTGCAGGAGCTCGGCCTCACGAGCCGCGGCACGGGGGCCGACAATGTGCGAAACATCACCGGCAGCCCGGCGGCCGGGATCGATCCTGCAGAGCTGATCGACACGCGCGGCCTTGCGCGCCAGCTTCAGCACCACATCCTCAACAACCGCGCGCTCTACGCGCTGCCGCGCAAATTCAACATCGCGTTCGACGGCGGCGGCGCGCTCGCCGTTCTCGAAGACACGAACGATATCGGCCTTGCTGCCGTGCGCGCGCAAGACGGCCGCATCGTGTTTCGTCTGCAACTGGGCGGCATCACCGGGCACGGCGATTTTGCGCGCGACACCGGCCGGATCGTAGCGCCGGAAGCCGCGATCAAACTTTGCGACGCCGTGCTGCGCGTGTTCATTGCGCACGGCGACCGCACCGACCGCCGCAAGGCGCGGCTCAAATATCTGCTCGACGCCTGGGGCCTCGAGAAATTTCTCGCCGCCGTCGAAGAGCAGATGGGCGCGAAGCTCGAAGCTCTGCCGCTCGTCGATTGCGCGCCGCGCGGCCTGCTCGACCGTTCGGGCCATCTCGGCGTGCATGCGCAAGCCCAAGCGGGCAAGAGTTGGATCGGCGTCGTCATGTCGGCCGGCCGCATGGAAGCCGCACAGATGCGCGGGCTTGCCGACATCGCCGCACGCTTCGGCGACGGCACGCTGCGTTTGACCGTTTGGCAGAATCTGCTGATCCCCTTCATTGCAGACGCCGATCTGGCCGCCGTCCAGCAAGCGCTTGTCGCGTTGGGATTCGATTGGCGGGCGTCGAACCCGCGCGGCGGGCTCATCGCGTGTACGGGCTCGGCCGGTTGCAAATTCGCGAGCGCGGACACGAAGAAACACGCCGAGGCGATCGCGCGACATCTCGAAGGCCGCGTGACGCTCGAGGCCCCGGTCAATATCCATCTGACCGGCTGCCATCATTCCTGCGCGCAGCATTATGTCGGCGATATCGGCCTCATCGCCACCAAGATCGAGCAGGGCGAAGAAACGCTCGAAGGCTACCATCTGCATGTCGGCGGCGGCTTCGGCGACCTGCGCGCGATCGCGCGCGAGATTGCGCGCGACATTCCGGCGGCCCAGGTGCCCGAGGCCGTTGCACGCCTGCTCGTTGCGTATCGCGCCGAGCGAAGCGAGGCCGAGAATTTCCAAAGCTGGTCGATGCGCCAGGATATCGGCCGTTTGCAAACGCTGCTGGCACCGGTTTTGGCGGCGGCTGCATGACGCATTTCACGCCCAAACTGCCCGACGAAGCGCCGTTCACGCCCGCCCAGCGCGCGTGGCTCAACGGCTTTTTCGCAGGCCTCATGGGCGGCGAGGCGGGGGCGGCGCCTGCCGCAGCACCTGTGGCCGCCGAAGAAGATTTCCCGTGGCACGATTCCGCGCTCGAACTGCCCGAGCGCTTGGCGCTCGCCGAAGGCCGGCCGCTCGCACGGCGCTTGATGGCGGCAATGGCGCAGCTCGATTGCGGCCAATGCGGCTATCTGTGCCAAAGCTACGCCGAGGCGATCGCGGGCGGCGCGGAATCTTCGCTCGGCAAATGCGTGCCGGGCGGCAAAGAAACCAGCAAGACGTTGCGCGCGCTGATGGCCGATGCGCCTGCACCGGCCTCAGCCCCCATCGTGCGCGCGGAAGCCGCGCACGCGCCGGGCCGCCTCATCGCCGAAGCGGTCTTCAAAGGGGCTGCCCCGCTCAACGGCGAAGGCTCGGCCAAGGACACGCGCCATGTGGTGTTCGATCTTGTCGGCACGGGTCTCGACTATCGCGTCGGCGATGCGTTTGGGCTTTATGCGTCGGTCGATCCCGCCCTTGTCGATGCCGTGATCGCGGCCCTGGGTGCCGATCCCGACCGCATTGTCGAATGCCGCGGCGGTACGGCGCCGTTGCGCGACACGCTCGCGCGCAAGCTCGACATCGCGCGACCCAGCGACGCGCTGATCGAGCTCTTGATGCGCGATGCCGACGCGTCGGCGCGGGCTGCGCTCGGCAAAATCCGCGACGGCGAGAAAGACGCGCCGCTCGCCGATCCCGATCTCTTGGATCTGCTGCTGGCGTTCCCGACGCTGCGCCCGCCGCTCGACGAAATGCTGGGCGCACTGGAAGAATTGCAGCCGCGCCTTTATTCGATCGCGTCGTCGCCCGTCGCCCATCCGGGCGAAGTGCATCTAACCGCCGGGGTCGTGCGCTTCGAACGCAACGGCCGCGCGCGCCTCGGCGTCGCGTCGAATTTCCTGGGCGGGCGGCTTGCGGTCGGCGACCGTGTGCGCTGCTTCGTGCAGCCCGCGCACGGGTTCCGCCTGCCGGACGATCCGCAACGCCCCGTGATCATGATCGGCCCGGGCACGGGGATCGCCCCCTTCCGCGCGTTCCTCGAAGAGCGCCGTGCGACGAAAGCGCCCGGCAAGAACTGGCTCTTCTTTGGCGACCAGCGCGCGGCTTGCGATTTTCTCTATCGCGACGAGATCGAAACATTCCAGGCGGACGGCACTTTGACGCGCCTCGATCTCGCCTTCTCGCGCGACCAAGCCGAGAAGATCTACGTGCAGGATCGCATGCGCGCCGCGGGCGCCGAGTTCTGGGCGTGGCTGCGGGAAGGTGCCCATGTCTATGTCTGCGGCGACGCGTCGCGCATGGCGCGCGACGTCGATGCGGCCTTGCGCGACATCGCAGCGGCGCAAGGCGGCATGGATGCGGCGGCGGCCAAAAGCTTCGTCCAGCGCCTGACGGCCGATCGCCGCTACCAGCGGGACGTCTATTGATGGAAGCAGTCCGCACCACCTGTCCTTATTGCGGCGTGGGCTGCGGGATCTTGGCCAAGGCCGACGGCAGCGTGGCGGGCGATCCCGACCATCCCGCCAATTACGGGCGCCTTTGCTCGAAAGGGGCAGCGCTCGGCGAAACCTTGGCGCTCGAAGGCCGCCTCCTGCATCCCGAGATCGACGGCAAGCGCGCAAGCTGGGATGCAGCACTCGATCGCGTCGCGGCCGGCTTTGCCGACACGATCGCGCGCAAAGGCCCCGATGCGGTTGCTTTCTATGTGTCGGGCCAATTGCTGACGGAAGACTACTACGTCGCCAACAAACTCATCAAAGGCTGGCTGGGGACGGCCAATATCGACACGAATTCGCGCCTGTGCATGGCCTCGTCCGTGGCCGGGCACAAGCGCGCTTTCGGCAGCGACACGGTGCCCGGCAATTACGCCGATCTCGAAGAGGCCGATCTGGTCGTGCTGGTCGGCTCGAACCTCGCCTGGTGCCATCCGGTGCTGCACCAGCGCATTATGGCCGCACGCGCCAAACGCGGCGGCTTGCCGAAGCTCGTCGTCGTCGATCCGCGCCGCACGGCGACGGCCGAAGGGGCCGATCTGCATCTGCCTTTGGCGATGGGATCGGACGTGGCCCTGTTCGACGGGCTTCTGGCACACCTGATCGAAACCGGTGCCGTCGACGAGGCCTATGTCGCCCGCCATACGACCGGCTTGGCCAAACCCAGCACCGACATCGAAGCAGCCGCCCGCCTGTGCGCGTTGCCCCGTGCGACCTTGCAGGCTTTCTATGCCGATTTCGCGCGGACGAAAAAGGTCGTGACGGTCTATTCGCAAGGCGTGAACCAGTCGGCCTCGGGCGTGGACAAGGTCAACGCCATCGTCAATTGCCATCTGGCCACGGGACGCATCGGGTTGCCCGGCATGGGGCCGTTCTCCGTGACGGGCCAGCCCAACGCGATGGGCGGTCGCGAAGTGGGTGCGCTGTCCAACCAGCTTGCGGCCCACATGGATTTTGCACCCGCCGATGTCGATCGCGTCGCGCGCTTCTGGCAGGCACCGCGCATCGCGACGAAGCCAGGCTTGAAAGCCGTCGAGCTTTTTGCCGCGATCGAGCGCGGCGAGATCGAGGCCGTGTGGATCATGGCGACGAACCCGGCCGCGAGCCTGCCCGACGCCGACCGCGTGGCACGCGCCTTGGCGCGCTGCAAATTCGTCGTGGTTTCGGACTGCGTTGCCGATACCGACACGCTCAAGCATGCGCATGTGAAGCTCCCGGCCCTCGGCTGGGGCGAGAAAGACGGAACCGTCACGAATTCCGAGCGGCGCATCTCGCGCCAGCGTCCGTTTCTGCCGGCGCAAGGTGCGGCAAAACCCGATTGGTGGATCGTCTCTCAAGTCGCAAAGCGCTTGGGTGCTGCGTTCGACTATGCGGGGCCGGCCGATATCTTCGCCGAGCATGTTGCATTGTCCGCGTTCGAAAACGGCGGCAGCCGCGATTTCGACCTGTCGGGCTTGATCGCTGCCGACTACGAAACGCTGCGTCCGACCCAATGGCCCGTCACGGCCGCAGGATCGGCCGAACGCATGTTCGCAAGCGGCGGTTTCTTTGCGCCCGGCGGCAAAGCGCGCCTGCTCGAAACGGCACCGCGCGCACCCGTCAACGCAACCGACGCCGAGTATCCCTTCGCCCTCAATACCGGGCGCGTGCGCGACCAATGGCACACGATGACGCGCACAGGCCGCTCGCCGCGTCTTGCCGCGCATCTGCGCGAACCGTTTGTCGTGGTGGCGCCAAGCGACGCCAAGCGCCTGGACCTTGCCGACGGCAAGTTCGCGCGCCTCGCAACGCGCTGGGGCGGGGCCACGCTGCGCGCGCGCATCGATGCCGGGCAAACGCCGGGCACGATCTTCGCGCCGATGCATTGGACCGGCACGCATGCAGCCGATGCGCGCGTGAATGCCGCCGTCAATCCCGCGGTCGATCCGATCTCGGGCCAGCCCGAGCTCAAGCACTCGCCAGCAAGGCTTGCCGCGTGGACGCCAGCTTGGGAAGGCTTCCTGCTGCGCCGCGACGCGGTGCGCGCATTGCCGCTCGATTACTGGATCGCGAGTGCGGGGTATGCGCACACGCGCTACGACATCGCGCATTGCGGCGCGCTCGATGTCGATGCGTTGGTCGGAAGCGGGATGCGGCTCGAGTATCGCGACGACAAGGGCGGGCGCCGCCGCGTCGCCGTGTTGGATGGCGAGCGTCTGACGGCCGTGCTGTTCGTGGGGCCGCACGCAACCTTGCCCGACGGTGCGTGGCTTGCGAGTCTCTTCGCCAAACCCGTTTTGGCGCCCGACGAGCGCCGCGCTTTGCTGGCAGGCCGCCCGAGCGGTGCCGTCGATCAGGGGCAGGTCGTGTGCGCGTGCCACGGCATTCGCGAAGGGGCGATCGACGCGGCGATCGCGGGCGGATGTGCGAGCGTTTCGGCAGTCGGTGCCGCGACCAAAGCCGGCACCAATTGCGGCGCATGCGTGCCCGAACTCGCCGCACGCCTCGCCGCGCTTGCTACGCGAGCCGCGTGAGGTGCCATTTTCGGATTCTTCTCGCCGCCGCGCGATCGTTGCGGCAGTTGTTGAAAGCAGGCTTCGTCGCACAGACTGAGGCGAACTTGCTCGGCTATTCGCTCGTGTGTCGGCCCGATTTGCGTTCCTGGGCGTAGCGCGCAAGGGCGGCGTAGCGATAGAGCCCGTGCACGAACTTGCCGTAGGGCAGCGTCAGGAAAAGTCCGAACACGACGCCGAGATGGGCTGCGAGCAGCAGGCCCATCGCCGCCGTCTCGCGCAGCGCCAGCAGGGCGAGGCCCGTAAGGCTCGTCAAGAACAGCATCGCAACGAAGGCCGTTTCCATGCCGCCGAGCTGCGGCGCGCGCGTGGCGCGCGCGCGTTTGGCTTTCTCGCGTATCAAGCCGATCGGGCCCACAAGCAAGCCGATGCCGCCAAGCGTGCCGAGCAGCACGGGCAGATCGTACCAAGGGTACGGCGCCTCCAGCCCGAGCAGATAATGGTAGAGCGTCGCGACCGACGTCGAAGCGAGGCAAAAGAGGAAACCGTAGAACGTCAGATGGTGGAACAGGCGCCGCCGATCCGGCGTGGGATCGTCGCTGTCGCTGCAGCCGGCTCCGCCGCCGTCGAGATAGCGCAACCGTGCCGCATCGTGCGCTGCCGCCGCATGCGCGCCGACATCTGCGCCTTTGCCCTCGCGCCAAAAGGCGCGCAAGCCCATCGCAAGGGCCAAAAGCGCGTAGAGAAAAACGCCGCCGAAAATCAGCACCATCGTGTTGTGCGGCATCAGCCGATAGAACGCCCCAGGTCCGGTATGCGTTCCGAACAGCACGCTTGGGTCCGTCCATGCCGCGAAGCCTGCGACGAAAGCGGCAACGCTCAGCGACGCGGCAAGCGCGATCGCGAGCCCGTTGCGCTCGAAGAGACGGCCCGCACCGCGCGGCCAAGCATAACGCGCGTAGGATTCGGCGCGCAGCGTCGCGAACGCTTTGGGCACATTGACGTCGAATTCGTGCGGCGGAGCGAACTGGCAATCGTCGTAGCAAGCGCCGCAGCCATGGCAGAGATTGGCGAAGTAGCGCAGGTCGCCGTCGGTGAAGCTGCGGCGCATCTCCATCGCCGGAAACACCGCGCACAGGCCTTCGCAGTAGCGGCACGAATTGCAGACCGTCATCAGCCGGTCGGCTTCGGCAAGGGCGGGCGTTGCGGGCTCAGTTGTTCGCACGTTTGGCGGCCTCCCGACCCGCGATGCGGCCGAACACGGCGCCGATCGTCATGCCGATTCCGGCCGCATAGCCTTTGCCGAGCATGTTCCCGGCCATGATTTCGCCGGCGGCGAACATATTGGACGAAGGCTTGCCGTCCTGCATCAGGATGCGCGCGCCCTTGTCGATCTTCGTGCCCAGATACGTGAACGTGATGCCTGGCCGTACCGGATAGGCGAAATAGGGCGGCGTTTCGAGGGCGCGCGCCCAGTGGCTTTTCGGCGGTTCCAGCGCATGCGTGCGGCAATCGTCCAGCATCGTCGGATCGAAACTGCCGGGTTGGATGGCCGCGTTGAAACCGCGCACGGTTTCTTCGAGGGCGGCCGGATCGAGGCCGAGTTTCGAGGCAAGCGCGCCGATCGTCGGCGCTTCGATGGCCGGAAACAGCGACGGCATGAACAAAGTCGACGCGCTTTTGTCGAACACAATATAGGCGATCTGGTCGGGCTGGGCGGCCACGAGCCTGCCCCATACCGCATAGCGCTTGGGCCAGAAATCTTCGCCCTCGTCGTAGAAGCGCTTTGCGTGTTTGTTGACGACGATGCCGAACACGACGCAATCGAGCCGCGTGATGATGCCGCCGTCGAATTTGGGCGCGCGCGCGTCGATGGCGACCGCGTGGCATTGCGTAGGATCGCCGACCGGATGGGCGCCCGCATCGAGCAGCAGCTTCAGCACGGTGCCGCGATTGTAGGGCGTGCCGCGAATGAGGAAATTGTCGGCCGTGTCGCCCCAATATTGCTTGAGCCAGTCGATATTCGCCTCGAACCCGCCGGCGGCCGCCACGAAGGTTTTCGCGCGGATTTTCGTCGTGCGGTCGCCCTGTTTCACGTGGGCCGCCAGAAACATGCCGTCGCGAATATCGACGCCGACGAGTTCGGCATCGTAGCGCACTTCGACGCCGAGTTTTTCGCCCGTCCGGTAGAGCGCATTCAGCATCGCGCGCCCGCCGCCGAGAAAAAACGAATTGGTGCGCCCCAGGCTCAAAGTGCCGCCGAGCGACGGCTGGAAGCGCACGCCTTGTTCGGCGATCCAGCCGAGCATCTCTTTGGATTCCGCGATCATGTGTCGGGCCAGTTCTTCGTCGGTCTGGCCGCCCGTCACTTGAAGGAGGTCGGTCCAGAATTCGTCTTCCGTATAGGGACCCGTCAGCGTCTCGGTCGCCGTATCGTGGGCGCAGCGCATGTTGCGGGTGTGGCGCGTATTGCCGCCGCGATAGAATTTGGGGGCGGCTTCCAGCACCAGCACGCTTGCCCCGCCGCGCCGCGCCGCGATTGCCGCACACAGGGCTGCGTTGCCGCCGCCCGCAACGAGCACATCGTAGAGGCGCTCTTCGTCTTCGTACGATTCGGTCAATTGCGCTCCGCTGGCACGATGGTGCGCCAGTATCCCATATCGCGCGCGAAATTGAACAGATACGAAGCTGCGGCAAGGCGGTGGATTTGGAGCCCAAGATGCGGCTAGCCTTGGGCATCGCATGCGCTCGACAGCACGCAAAGGGGCAATCCCGCATGGCATCGCCGACCGAGATCGACCGCCGCCAGCAGATTCTGAAAGCGGCGATGCGCGAAGCGGGCTTCGACGCGCTCGTGATCGTCGGCAACACCGAGTTCCAGCAGAAGGGCTATATCCGCTACTACGCAAATTGGCGGCTCTATGGCGGCACGGCGTTTCTCGTGGTGTCGCGCGCGCGCGATCCTGTGCTGCTGCTCGGGCTTGGGGCGCAGGCCGAATGGGCAAAGGAGCTCAGCGCCGTCGCCGACACGCGCGCCGTCCCCGACAAGATCGACGCGGTCGCTGCCCTGCTCAGGGAAACCGTCGGCGCCAAATCGCGCGTTGGCATTGTCGGCCTCGAAACGATCCTGGCGCATGGCGACGCGCAGCGCCTTGCGGCGGCGCTCCCGGAAAATCTGCTCGCCGATGCGACCGACCTCGTCGAGGGTCTGTGGTGCATTCTGTCGCCCGAAGATCTCGGTGCCGTCGCCCGTGCGCACGACGACGTCGCGCGCGTTTTCGACGCCTTCAAAGCCGCCTTGCGACCCGGCCGCAGCGAGCGCGAGGTCGTGGCCGACGCGTTCCAAACCGCGATCGGCCGGGGCGCGCTCGAAGGTGTGATCCATCTCAACCACGATTTTAAAGCCGGCACGCGCCCGGCGAGCGACCGGCGCATCGAGGCCGACGATGTCTACAAGATGTTCATGGAGTTTTTGACCGACGACGGCTACCTCGTCGAGCTCGGCGCTTGTTTTTCGTTCCGGCCGCCGGGGGCGGCGTGGCTGCGCAAACACGCCCTCGTGGCCGAGGCGATCGAAGACGCGATCGCCGCGACGCGGCCGGGCATGGTTGCGGACGACGTCGTTGGCGTCATCCGCCGCGCTTACGAAAAAGCCGGCGTCGAGATCGTCGGGCGCCGCCTGTGGGATTTCCACGGCCAAGGCATGCATTCGCTTCTGCGCCCGTTCGGGCTGCCGGGATCGACCGATCCGATCCGCGAGAACACGATGATCAACATCCATCCCGGCATTCTCACGGCCGACGGGCTCGGGATTTCGGCCACCAACAACTATCTGGTCGGCGCCGACGGCGGCCGTGCGCTCGGCGGCTTTCGCCACCAATGGCACGTGGTGGGCTAGGTTCGGATAAGGCAACGTCAGGGGACAAAAAATGGCCACGATTGCGGTCGGCACTTTCCAGCACGAAACCAACACATTTGCGCCTTCGAAGGCCGATCGCGCCGCCTTTCTGAACGGCGGGGGCTGGCCGTCGATGGTGCGCGGTGCCGCCATTGCGCCCGCGTTCGCGGGCATGAACGTGCCGATCGCGGGTTTCATCGCGGCCGCCACGGCCGCGGGCCATCGGCTTGCGCCGTTGATCTGCGCGAACGCGACACCGTCCGCAGAGGTCGCCGACGACATCTTTGCGGAAGTCGTCGATGCGATGTGCGCCGATCTTGCCAAAGCTTTGCCGATCGATGCGGTCTATCTCGATCTGCACGGGGCGATGGTGACCGACAGCCTTGAGGACGGCGAGGGCGAGATCGTGCGCCGCGTGCGCGCGATCGTCGGTCCGCGCATTCCCATCGTCGTGTCGCTCGATCTCCACGCCAACGTGTCGCGCGCGATGTTCGAGCTTGTGGATGCGTGCGTTGCCTATCGCACCTATCCGCATGTCGACATGGCCGAGACGGGCGGGCGGGCGTTTGCGCTCGTGGCGCAGATCTTGGCCACCGGCGAACGGCTTGCGGGCGCGTTCCGGCAGATCCCGTTCATGATCCCGCTTACGGCGCAATGTTCGCTGATCGAACCCAGCGCCGGGCTCTATCGGCGCTTGGCCGAGCTCGAGACGCGCAGCGGGGCTGTGCTGTCCTACTGCACGGGCTTTCCGGCCGCCGATATTCGCGACTGCGCGCCGTCGGTGTTCGGCTTTGCGCGCGATGCCGCCGCCGTCGAGGCCGCCGTTTCCGAACTCGCGACAAGCGTGTGCGATGCCGAGCGCGACTATGTGGCCGAGCTCTATTCGCCCGACGACGCTGTCGCGCGCGCGGCTGCGCGCGGCGGACGCAACGGCAAACCGGTCGTGCTGGCGGATACGCAAGACAATCCCGGTGCGGGCGGCAACGGCGACACGACCGGGCTGCTTGCGGCGATGTTGCGCTTGCGCCCGCAAGACGCGGTGTTGGGCATGCTGATCGATCCCGCCGCCGCAATCCAAGCGCATCAAGTGGGGGTCGGCAACAGTGCCGCGTTTCGCCTTGGCGCGTTGTTCGGATGGCCGGGGGTCGAACCCGTCGTCGGCCCGTTCAAGGTTCTGGCGACCGGCGACGGCGCATTTATGTGCACGGGGCCGTTCTACGGCGGCAGCCGCATGCAGCTGGGGCCGATGGCCGTACTCGAGGCGAACGGCGTGCGCGTCGTGCTCGCGAGCAAGAAGGTGCAGACGGCCGACCAGGAGATGTTCCGCCATGTCGGCATCGAGCCGATCCGCGAAAAGATCGTCGCGGTCAAAAGCTCGGTGCATTTCCGCGCCGATTTCCAGCCGATCGCCGAAGAAGTGCTGGTCGTCGCCGCACCGGGGCCGAACCCGGCCGATCCGGCGGCCCTTGCGTGGAAGCGCCTGCGCAAAGGCTTGCGCTTGCGCCCGCACGGGCCGGTATTCGCTTGACGGCTTATCGCAGTTCGGTCGCGATCACGCCTTTGCGCAGCAGAAAGCAGCCATAGGCGCGCGGATCGCCGACCTGCACGACCGCGAATGCGTTTTTCGCGGCCGCATAAAACGCAAAGCGCTCGATGCCGACGAGGGCGAGGCTGCGGCCGGCCGCGAGATCGATCTCGGCCTGTACGCGTTTTTGCACGTCGGGCAATGTTGCCGGATCGCCGATCATCTGCATGCGGCGCACAGGATCGTCGACGAACTCGTCGAGCGGCAGCGCCGACAGGATGGCGCGCGCGGCGCGCTCCATCGTCAAGCCCGGCAGGCGCACCAGCCGCTTGGATGTCGTATGCGCCGCGATCGTCTCGGCCGGATGGTTGGCATCGACGAGCGCAAGATCGTCGCCATGCCCCATGGCGGCCAGCACCCACAGCAGATCGGGCGACAGAACCGGGTCGATATTCTTCAGCATCTTGCGTTCCTTCCGCGCGTCGAAAGATAGATGCGTGCCGCATTGTCGCCGAACACGCCGGGCTGCGCGCCGCCAAGCGCTTGCGCCGCGTCGAACCAGCGCGCATAGCCGCCCGCGCGTTCGACGACCGGCCAGTCGCTGCCCCACAGCGTGCGTGCGGGCCCAAACGACGCGAGCACATGCGCGGCATAAGGAGCGAGATCGGCGACGCGCCAGCTTTCGGAAGCTTCCGTCGCAAGGCCGGAGAATTTGCAGGCGACGTTGGGAAGCGCCGCGAGTTCGGCCATCTCGCGACGCCACGGATCGAGCGTTTGCGTGCGGATGAACGGCTTGGCCGCATGGTCGATCACGAACGTCACGTTCGGGTGCCGGCGAGCGCGCACGAGCAATCGTCGTAGATGGCGCGGCAGCACGAGCGCGTCGAACACGAGCCCGTGCGCGGCGAGTGCTTCGAACGCCGCATCGAGTTTCGGGTCGAGCAGCCAATCGTCGTCGGCGATGTCCTGCACCATCGGCCGCAGCCCGACCAGCAATCGATCCTGCGCAAGCGCTGCGATGTTTGCGGCCGCATCGGCGGCGGCGAAATCGACCCAGCCGACGACGCCTGCAACGCTTTGCGTGTCGCGCGCGATCTCCAGCAGGAAGCGCGTCTCGGCGATGCTGGGGGCTGCCTGCACGAGAATTGTTTCGTCGATCCCATGTGCGGCGAGCAGGGGGCTGAGATCCTGCGGCATGAAATCGCGATAGAGCAGGCCCGATGCGGGCGTAAGCCAGCCATAGTCGCCGCGCGCGACGCGCCAATAATGCTGGTGCGCGTCGATGCGCCGATGCGTCATGCCGGTACCGGCAAGCTTGGATCGAGCAGCCCTTGTTCGGCGAGATCGGTCCACAGGGCCGCCGGTATCGTCGCGGCAAGGCTCGCCTGCTGGGCGGCGATCTCGGCGGGCGAGACGGCACCCAGCACGACGCTGGCGACGACCGGATGGGCGAGGGCAAAGCGCAGTGCTGCATCGGCGAGTTTGACGCCGTGATGGCGGCACACGCCTTCGATTTTTTCGACCTTCGCGCGGATCCCGGGCGGGGCGGGTTTGTAATTGTACTTGGCACCTGCGACCGCCCCCGTCGCGAGAATGCCGGAATTGAAAACCCCGCCCAGCATCACGCCGATATTGCGCGCCTGCGCAAGCGGCAGGAACGTTTCGGCGGCCGGCTGTTCGAGCAGCGAATAGCGCCCGGCCAGCAGCACGCAGTCGATGTCGCAGCGTTCGGCAAAGCGCATGCACATGTCGGCTTCGTTGACGCCCACACCGAGCGCGCCGATGGTTTTTTCGTCGCGCAAGCGGCGCAAGGCGCGGTAGGCGCCCGCGACCGCTTCTTCGAAGCGCGCGTCGATCGCAGCGCTCCCGTGCGTCCAAACATCGACGTCGTGGATCAGCACGATGTCGAGACGCGACGTGCCCAAGCGCAGCAACGACTGTTCGATCGAGCGCAGCGCGCCGTCGTAGGAATAGTCGAAGCGCAGCCGATGCGGGAGCCCGCCGACAAAATCGGTCTCGGTCCCGCGCGGCAAAAACGGATCGGCGACGCGGCCCACCTTCGTGCACAGCACGGGCCGCATCTGCGGCCGGCGGCGCAAGGCGGCACCGATGCGATGTTCGGACAGGCCGTGGCCGTAAAGCGGCGAGGTGTCGAGCAGCGTCACGCCCGCGTCGAGGGAAGCTTCGACGGTCGCGACCGCTGTCGCCTCGTCGAGCACGGCGAAGAGGTCGCCGAGCGGTGCGGCACCGAAGCCGATTTGCGAGACGGCAATCCCCGATTTGCCGAGCGTGCGCGCTGCGATCATGGCGGTGCCCTTTGTGGGTTCTTGAGGCTTTCTCAATAGCGCGTCGGCACTGCCGTCGCCAAGCGGCAAAGCTTCACGCGGGCGGGCGCTTCTGCGCGCGCGGCCCCAAAAGACCCTGCGGGCGCCACAAGAGCATCGCCGCCAGCAGCACGCCCACCAGCACGATCTGCAGCGAGGCGGCGCGCGCCTGGTCGGCCGCCGGGATCAGTTCGCGCAGGCCGTTGCCCGCGATCGTCCAGATCGCCCATACGACGACGGTCCCGGCGATGGCCCCGCGATTGCTGCCGGCCCCGCCCACGATCAGCATCGTCCAGATCTGGAAGGTGAGGATCGGCAGGAAATCTTCGGGTGCAATGTAGCCCACGAAATGCGCATAGAGCGCACCGCCGAAACCCATGATCGCTCCGCCGATCGCGAAGGATTGCAGCCGGAACAGGAAGGCGCGTTTGCCGAGCGCTTCGGCCGCCGTCTCGTCCTCGCGGATCGCGCGCAGCACGCGGCCCCACGGGCTTGCTGCAAGGCGCTGCAGGCCCGCATAGACGCATGCGAGGGCTGCGAGCGTCAGCACGAGATAGAGCGCGTTGAAGGCAAGCGAGCCGTCGAGTTCGGCGTCGAACGGCTTCGGGATGAATTGGATGCCGAACGGCCCGCCGGTCAGCTTTTGTGCATTGAGGGCGACGAGCTGGATCACCACGGCGATGCCGAACGTGGCGATGGCAAGATAGTCGTGGCGCAAGCGCAACGCGGCAAATCCAACGGCGGCGGCAACGAGCCCGGCAGCGGCGGTCCCGCCGATCCAACCGACAACGATCGGCAGGCCGAGACCGACGACGCGCACCGCACCCGGCCCCGCATCGGGCGGTGTCGTCAGCAGGGCCGAGGCGTAGGCGCCGACGGCAACGAAGCCTGCCACGCCGACATTGAACAAACCCGTATAGCCCCATTGCAGATTGAGCCCGAGCGCCATCGTCGCGAAGATCGAAGCGAACACCAGAAAGAACGTCGCGTAGGAAAGGACGGGCAGGAACTCGCTCATTTCGCGCGCTCCGCAAACAGCCCTTGCGGGCGCACGAGCAGGATCGCGATCAGCACGCCGAACGCGGCCGCCGCCCGATACTCGGCCCCGATCAGCGGAACGGCGGCGCTTTCGGCGAGCCCCACGATGAGCCCGCCGATCACGGCCCCCGGCACGCTGCCGATCCCGCCCAGAATGGCGGCGGCGAACAGCGGCAGCAGCAGATCGAAGCCGATCTGCGGGCGCAATTGGCCGACGAGCCCTGCAAACGTGCCGGCCACGGCCGCGAGGATGGCGCCCAAGATCCAGGTCCAGCGCACCACGCTCGCGACGTCGATGCCGGTCACGCGCGCCAAAGCCGGATTGTGCGCAACCGCGCGCATCGCGCGGCCGGCCGTCGTGCGCTGCAAGAACAGGTGCAAGGCCACGACCAGCACGAGGGCAAGTCCCAGCACGAAGAGCTGGTCGGGGGTGGCGCGCAAACCGCCGCCGATATCGCGCGGCACGAGGTGGATCGCGATCTGCAATTCGCGCGTGTAGTAGGCGGGCAGCGCGCCGTAGACGAACTGCAAAAAGTTGCGCAGCGCCAAAGCGGCACCGAAGCTTGCGATCGTCAGCACGATGGCGCTGCCCTGCGCCGACAGCCGGTCGAACAGCAGCCAGTCGAGCAGGAGGGCGAGGAGTGCGGTCGCGATCGCGCCTGCAACGAGCGCTGCCAGCAATTGCCAGCCGAACGAGAACGGCCCCAGCGACGCCATTGCCCCGCCGCCGCCGAGGGCAACGAAAAAGCCGAGGAACGTCAATGCGAGATAAGCGCCCCACGCGATGAATTCGCCATGCGCGAAATTGGCGAAGCGCAGCAGCGAATAGGTCATGGTGAGGCCGATGGCGCCGAGCGCAATGGTCGAGCCGACGATGAGACCGTCGGCGATGATCTGCAGGATCATGGTGCGCCTACCTCGGCATGCGGGAAGAACAGGCGCTCGAGCACGCCCGGCACTTGCAGGTCGCGTGCCGGGGCATCGACATGCACGCGGCCTTCGACCAGCACGGCCCCGCGCGCGGCGATCGCGAGGCCGGCTTTGACATTCTGCTCGACGAGCAGCACGGCCACGCCCGTCGCCGCGATCTCGACGAGCTTGGCAAAAGCGTGCTCGACGAGTTTCGGCGACAGGCCCGCCGACGGCTCGTCGAGGATCAGCACGCGCGGGTTCGGCACCAGGGCGCGCGCCATCGCGAGCATCTGGCGCTGGCCGCCCGACAGGCGCCCGGCATCGATGCGGCGCGCTTTGGCAAGGTCCGGGAAAAGCGCATAGAGCTCGGGCAGGCGTTGCTTGGCTTTCACATGTGCGACGGAAGCCGCGAGTTCGAGATTTTCGGCGACCGTGAGCGGGGCGAACACGTTTTCCGTTTGCGGCACGAAGCCCAAACCGGCGCGCGCCAGAAGATGCGCGGGCGTTCCCGCGATCTCGGCGCCTGCCAGCCGCACGCTGCCAGAAAAAATCGGCACCAGACCCGCGACCGCTTTGGCGAGCGTTGATTTGCCCGCGCCGTTGGGCCCCAGCAACGCGACGATTTCGCCCGCGGTAACTTCGAGCGAGGCCCCGCGCACGATCGCAAGACCGGGCTCGTAGCCCGCCTCGAGGCTGGAGATTTCGAGGGCGGCACTCATGCGAGCGCACCGCCGAGATAGGCTTCGACCACGGTCGGGTTGCGGCGCACGGAATCCGCATCGCCGAACGCGATGAGTTTGCCCTGCGCCATCACCGCGATCGGATGGCACAGGCGCATGACCATATCCATGTTGTGTTCGACGATGAGGAAGCTTGTGCCGCGCCGGTTGATCTCGGCGATGCGGTCGATGATCTTCTCGAGCAAGGCGGGATTGACGCCGGCGGCCGGCTCGTCGAGCAACACGAGGCGCGGGTCGGCCACCATGGCGCGCGCGAGCTCCAGCAATTTGCGCTGCCCGCCCGAGAGCACGCGCGCTGGCGCGTTCTCGAGTGCCGCCAAGCCCACAAAATCGATCCAGGCGCGCGCGGTCTCGCGCGCTTTGGCTTCGTCGGCCGCAACGCGCGCAGGCGCAAACCAGTTGGCCCAGAAACGCTCGCCGCTCTGGCCGGGCACGCCGACGAGCACGTTTTCGAGCACGCTCATGGCCGGAAACGGGCGCGGGATCTGGAAGGTGCGCCCGAGGCCGGCCGCATGCACAAGCGACGGGCGCTTGCCGTCGATGCGGTTGCCGTCGAGCGTTATCGTGCCGGCATCGGGCCGATAGAGTCCGGCCACGCAATTGAACAACGTGGTTTTGCCGGCACCGTTGGGGCCGATAAGCCCGGCGATGGCGCCCTTGGGCACGTCGAACGAGACGCCGTCGACGGCGCGGTTGCCGCCGAAGCGTTTGGCAAGATCGCGGATTTGCAGCATGGATCCCGAGAGGCGCGCGGGCTATGTGGTGGGCGTTGCGCGTGTGGCGAAAATAGAGCATGAAGGAACGCGCATCCGCAAGCCATTGCAATATGGAGATCGGCGTTTGAGCGACGACAATTTCGAGCTTTACGATCTGCGCATCGAGGTCGTGGCGCCTCCGGGCGGGGCCGTCTATTGCGGCGCCAAGCCCGGCGACCATTTCGAGCTGCGCGGCGAGATGCTGCATCTGCCGCCGGGCCAGGGTTTTTCGATCTATTCGCTGGGTGCCTTGCTGCCGCTGCTCGCGGCCAAGCAGCGCCCGACCCATCCCAACGACTGGATGACGACCGACGCGGAAGTCGCCTGCCCCGATCCCAACTGCACCACGCGCTTTCGCATCAAGCGCGGCGAAAAGCGCCGCTTCAGCCATGCCGCGACCACGGCCGTGAAATTGCCGTGACGGTCGAGCGCTTCAGCCTTGCGCCGGGCTACGAAATCTCGCGCCTGCTGCGCGGCGGCTGGCAACTCGCGGGCGGCCACGGCCCGGTCGAGCCTGCGCGCGCCGTCGACGACATGTTCGCCTTCGTCGATGCGGGCGTCACGGTCTTCGACTGTGCGGACATCTATACGGGCGTGGAAGAACTCATCGGCGAATTTCGCCGCCGCCTGCTGCAAAGCCGCGGTGCGGCCGCCCTGGCGGGCTTCAAAGTGCACACCAAATTCGTGCCGGACTGGGATTCGCTTGCGACCTGCGATGCGGCCTATGTGCGCGCGATCGTCGAGCGGTCGCTCAAGCGCCTCGGCACCGAGCGGCTCGATCTCGTGCAGTTCCATTGGTGGAACTACGCGATCCCGCGCCATGTCGAAATCGCGTGCGTGCTGGCCGATCTTGCGCGCGAAGGCAAGATCGACCAGGTGGGGGCGACCAATTTCGACACGCCCCACAGCCAAGCGATGTTCGATGCGGGCGTGAATCTCGCCTCGATGCAGGTGCAGTATTCGCTGCTCGATGCACGGCCCGAAACGGCCCTTGCCGGCCTGTGCGCACGCACGGGCATGAAGCTGTTGTGCTACGGCACGCTGGCGGGCGGGTTCCTGTCGAAAGCCTGGCTCGGCAAGCCCGAGCCCAGCGACCTTTCGCACAATCGCAGCCTTATCAAATACAAGCTCGTGATCGACGATTTCGGCGGCTGGGATCTGTTCCAGGAACTGCTCGCGGCTTGCCAGGCGATCGGCGACAAACACGGCGTGTCGCTGAGCAGCGTTGCCGGGCGCTGGACGCTCGACCGCCCGCATGTGGCCGGCATCATCGTCGGTGCCCGCTACGCCGCGCACTTGGCCGACAATCTCGGCATGTTCGCGTTTTCGCTCGACGCGCAGGATCGGGCGCGCATCGATGCGGTGCTGGCCCGCCGCCAAGGCCCGCTCGGCGACACCTACACGCTCGAGCGCGACAAAGAAGGCCGCCACGGCCGCATCATGAACTACAATCTCAACAAAAAATGAGCGACGCGAGCCCTCTCTTCGCCGCCGCGGTGCGCGAGATCGAAGAACTGCACGCCGCTTTTTCGACGTGGATGGGGGCAGGGGCGGGCCCCGAAATCTTCGCGCGTTTCGAAGCTGCGTTCGCACCCGAATTCACGATGGTCGGCCCCAGCGGCAAACGCCTCGACCGCGCGGGCGTGCTCGCGATGCTGGCCGCAAACCGGGCGGCCTTCGGTGCAGGGTTCGGCATCGAAATCGCAGCCGCCGTGCCGTTGGCGCACGGGGCCGACTTCATCTGCGTCGGCTACGACGAACTCCAAACCGGCCGCCCGGGCCCCTTGCAGCGCCGCGCCAGTGCGGTTTTCCGCCCGGTCCCCGGTGCTGCCAACGGCCTCCAATGGCTCGCCGTGCACGAGACATGGATTGCGTCCAGCATTTGAACCCGCTTGCCAAATCGGAATTCCCCTACCAGACTATGCGCAATTAATGTCCCCCTTTCCGAAAGGAACCAAGCCGTGCGCTTTGCTTCGCTGATCGCCGTTGCCGCCGTTGCCGCCGCCGCTCAATTCCAGCCCGCACCGGTTCTGGCGCAGGGCTGCACCCACACGATCGGCATGGTCGTCTCGCTGACGGGGCCGGCCGGGCGCTTCGGCCAGGCGGCATCCAAATCGGCCGAGCTTGCGTTCAACGATCTCAACACGGCGGGCGGCGTTGCGGGCTGCCGTCTCGCGATCGATCTGCGCGATGCGCAGAGCCAGGGTTCGGTCGCTGTCGACCAGGCGCGCCAGCTCGTCGATCTGCGCCGCGTGCCCGCGATCATCGGCGGCATCATCTCGTCGGTGTCGATCCCGGTTCTGACGTCGGTCACGGCACCTTCGGGCATTGTGCAGATTTCGCCGGCTTCGTCGTCGCCCACGCTCACGCGCCTGTCGGCGGAGGGCACGTCCAAGGGCATGTTCTTCCGCACGATCACGTCGGACGCGCTGCAGGGCACGGCCGCCGCGAAATACGCGATGGATCAGGGCCTCAAGGAACTCGCCATCATCCATGTGAACAACGATTTCGGCGTGAACATGGTGACCGAATTCCGCCGCGCCTTCGAAGCGCTCGGCGGCAAGATCACGAATACCGTGCCCTACAATCCGAGCCAGCCTTCCTACGCGCCCGAGGTGACGGCCGCGATGCGCGGCAATCCGCCCGCTCTCTACCTCGTCTCGTACCCCGGCGACGGCACGACGATCGCGCGCACCTGGCTGCAGCAGGGCGGGGCGCAGACCTTCCTGCTCAATGACGGCATGAACAGCGCTGACTTCATCCGCGACGTCGGCCCGCGTTTTCTCAACAACGCGTTCGGCACGTCGTCCGGCACGGTGCGCACGCCGTCGACCGAGTACTTCGCGACTGCGTATCCGGCCATGTCGGGCGGGTTCGACGCCAACGCCCCGGCCGCCGACCGCGCTTACGATGCCGCGGCCATTCTGGGCCTTGCCATCGCGAAGGCCGGCCGTGCGGAATCCGCCGCCATCCGCGACGCGATCCGCGAAGTGACGGGTCCGGGCGGCGAGACGATCCATGCCGGCGCACCTGAGTTCCGCCGCGCGCTGCAGCTGCTGCGCGAAGGCAAGCGCATCTCGTATGTGGGCGTGATCGGCCCGGTCACGTTCGACACGAACGGCGACATCACGGGGCCGTTCCGCAAGTGGCGCATCACGGACGGCAACATCGTCACGGTCGGCGAAATGTCGACGAACGAAGTGCAGGACGTGCAGCGCCGCCTGCCGCCGCGCTGACGCGTCGGCGAAGGCTCGTCGCCATGGCGGCTGTTCCGCCGCGCATCGAACTCGCACCGGGATTTGCGATCCCGCGTCTGCTGACCGGCCTGTGGCAGGTCGCCGACATGGAGCGCGATCGCGGCCCCCTCGATCCGGATGCGGCGGCCGCATCGCTTGCCGACTATGCGGCCGCCGGCTTCGATGCGTTCGACATGGCCGACCATTACGGCAGCGCCGAGGTGATTGTCGGTCGGCTGCTGGCGGGACCGTGGCGCGGCAAAGCGCGCGCCTTCACCAAATGGTGCCCGCCGCCGGGGCCGATGACGGCCGAGATCGTGCGCGAAGGCGTGGGGCGCAGCTTCGAGCGTCTCGGCCTCGAGCGCATCGATCTCATGCAGTTCCATTGGTGGCAGTATCGCCATCCGGCCTATATCGATGCGCTTGCCGAGATGGCGAAGATGGTGGGCGAGGGGCGTATCGGCGCGCTCGGCCTCACCAATTTCGACACCGACCATCTGCGGTTGCTCGTCAAGCACGGCATTCCGATCGCGACGAACCAAGTGTCGTTCTCGCTGCTCGATCGGCGTGCGGCGGGCCGCATGAGCGAATTCTGCAACGCGCACGGCGTCAAGCTGCTCGCCTACGGCACGCTTTGCGGCGGCTTCCTCACCGACCGTTGGGTCGGCCAGCCCGAGCCCGTCGACATTCCGGACTGGAGCAAGTCGAAATACAAACGCTTCATCGATGCGGCGGGCGGTTGGCCCGTGCTGCAGGCGATCCTCGAGGCCGCATCCGCGATCGCCAAGCGCCACGGCGTGTCGGTCGCCAACGTGGCGACGCGCTGGGTGCTCGACCACGAGGCCGTGGCCGCCGCCATCGTCGGCGCGCGGCCCGGCGAGCGCGAGCATCGCGCGGCCAATCTCGGCACGTTTGCGTTTTCGTTCGACGCTGCGGATCGCGCACGGCTCGATGCGGCGTTGGCGACCGCGTCGCCCATTCCGGGCGATTGCGGCGACGAATATCGCAAGCCGCCGTTTCTCACGGCCTCGGGCGATCTGAGCCACCATCTCGACGCGTTGCCCAAGATCTACGAAGCGCAGCCCGTGCCCGGGCGAACCGCGCGCTGGCGCGTGGACAGCGGCAGCCAGTGGGAACCCATCGCGGGCTATTCGCGCGCCGTGCGCGAGGGCCAGCGCGTGTTCGTGAGCGGCACCACCGCCACGCACGGGACGGGGATGGCCGTGTGCCCCGGCGATGCCGAAGGCCAAGCCGTCTATATTCTCGACAAGATCGCCGCCTCGCTCGAGGCGCTCGGGGCTTCGATCGACGACGTGGTGCGCACGCGCGTCTATCTCGCCGACGCCGACGATTGCGAAGCCGTGTCGCGCGTGCATGGGCGCGTGTTCGGCGCCGTGCGCCCGGCCAACACGCTGCTCGAGATCGGCCGCTTGGTCGGCCCCTATGCGGTTGAAATGGAAGCCGAAGCAGTCGTCGAATAGTGCCGCGATCTAAGCCATAATCGGGCCACAATCGGCTACGATGATTCTTGTCGAAGGAGACGAGGCGATGGACCGCAGGCATGTGCTGAAAATCGGTGGAGCCGCTGCTGCTGCGCTGGCGGCACCGCGTGCGATCGCCCAGACGCGCGAGCCGATCCGCATCGGCGAGCTCAACTCGTACAAGGTTTTTGCCGCCTTCCTCGAGCCCTACAAAAAGGGCATGGACTTGGCTGTCGACGAGATCAACGCGGGCGGCGGCGCCTTGGGCCGGCCCATCGAAATCGTGGTGCGCGACGACAACGGCCAGCCCGGCGACGCCGTGCGCGTGGCCGAAGAACTGCTGGCGCGCGAGCGCGTGTCGATGCTGATGGGCACGTTCGCGTCGAACGTGGGCCTTGCCGTGTCGAGCTTCGCCAAGGAACGCAAAGTGCCGTTCCTGGCGTCCGAGCCGCTCACCGACAAGATCGTGTGGGAGCAGGGCAACCGCTACACGTTCCGCCTGCGCGCTTCGACCTACATGCAGACCGCGATGCTCGTCCCCGACGCCGTGCGCGTCGCCAAGCGGCGCTGGGCCATCGTCTATCCGAACTACGAATACGGCCAGTCGGCGACGGCGGCCTTCAAGAAGCTCATGCAGGCGCGCCAGCCGAACATCGAGTTCGTGGCCGAGCAGGCGACACCTTTGGGTCGCATCGAGGCGGGCCCGGTTGCCGCCGCCCTGTTGGCCGCCCGGCCCGAGGCGATTTTCTCGTCGCTGTTCGGGCCCGATCTGTCGCGCTTCGTGCGCGAGGGCACGACGCGCGGCCTGTTCCGCAATGTCGAAGTTTTCAACCTTCTGGCGGGCGAGCCCGAATATCTCGATCCGCTGCTCGACGAGGCGCCCGTCGGCTGGTACGTGACCGGCTATCCGTGGCAGGACATCAAAACGCCCGAGCACGACCGTTTCTTGGCGGCATATCAGGCGAAGTTCCGCGACTATCCGCGCCTCGGTTCGGTCGTGGGCTACGCGGCCGTGATCGGTGCGGCCGAAGCGATCCGCAAAGCCGGATCGCTCGAGCCCGAAAAGATCGTCGATGCGATGAAGGGCCTCACGCACAGCACGCCGTTCGGGCGCATCGTCTATCGCCCGCTCGACCATCAATCGACGATGGGCGCGTACGTGGGCCGCATCGGCCTTCGCAACGGCAAGGGTGTCATGACCGATTGGCGCTACGCGGACGGGGCCGATTACCTGCCGCCCGACGCCGAGATCCGCAGTCTGCGTCCGCCCGAATAGGACCTGACCTTCGTGTCGGACCTGTTCGCCGACATTCTGATCCAGTTTCTGAATGGGTTGGCGGGGGCCTCGTCGCTGTTTCTGGTGGCGGCGGGGCTGTCGCTGATCTTCGGCGTCACGCGCATCGTGAATTTCGCGCATGGCGCTTTGTTCATGCTCGGGCTCTATCTCGCCTGGAGCCTGATCGATCTCTTCGGGCGCAGCACGCTGCTCGGGTTCTGGGGCGGGGTTCTCGCCGCCGCCTTGTGCGTGGGCGCCATCGGGGCCGCCATCGAGGTCGTCGTGCTGCGGCGCATCTACAAAGCGCCCGAACTGTTCCAGCTGCTCGCGACATTCGCGCTCGTGCTGATCATCAAAGACGCCGTGCTGTATTTCTGGGGCGCCGAAGAATTGCTGGGGCCGCGCGCACCGGGCTTGCGCGGGGCCGTCGAAATCTTCGGCCGCCGCTTTCCCGAATACGAGATACTGCTGATCGCAGCAGGCCCCATCGTGTTCGGTCTGCTGTGGCTGCTCCTGCACCGAACGCGCTACGGCATGTTCGTGCGCGCAGCCACGCAAGACCGCGAGATGCTGGCGGCACTGGGCACCAACGAGCGCCATCTGTTCACGTCGGTGTTTTTCCTCGGCGCGTTTCTGGCGGGGCTCGGCGGGGCGCTGCAGATCCCGCGCGAGCCCGCCCAATTGTCGCTCGACCTCGCCGTGATCTCGGATGCGTTCGTCGTCGTCGTGGTCGGCGGCATGGGCTCGATCGGCGGCGCTTTTCTGGCCGCATTGCTGATCGCGCAAGCCAAAGCTTTGTGCATCGCCCTCGGCGACGTCGCGATGTTCGGCACGGTCGTGTCGTTCAGCAAACTCACGCTCGTCGTCGAGTTTGCGATCATGGCGGCCGTCCTCGTGCTGCGCCCGTGGGGCTTGCTCGGCAAACCGCTCGCCATGGCGCGCGGGAGCGGCGCGCACGCCGCCCCGCTCGATCCGCCGGGGCCGCTCTTCTGGCCGACCTGCCTGATCGTGCTGGTGCTGCTCGCCCTCGCACCCCTCGGCGGCGACCGTTATTTGCTGGTGCTGATGGGCGACATTGCGGTGTTCGCGCTGTTCGCCGTTTCGTTGCATTTCCTGATGGGGCCGGGCGGGCTCGTGTCGTTCGGCCATGCGGCCTATTTCGGGCTCGGCAGCTACGCGGCAGCTTTGGTCTTTCTGCGCCTCGATGTGCCGGCCGAGGCCGCGTTGTTGGCGGCCCCGCTTGCGGGCGGTGCTGCCGCGCTGCTGTTCGGCTGGTTCTGCGTGCGGCTCAGCGGGGTTTATCTCGCGATGCTCACGCTCGCCTTCGCACAGATCGCGTGGTCGGTCGTGTTCCAATGGAACGACGCGACCGGCGGCTCGAACGGTCTCATCGGCCTGTGGCCGGAAGGCGCGCTCAAAGACCGCACGCTCTATTTCTGGGCGACTCTGCTCTTGTGTGCGGCCGGCATTTTCTTTCTGTGGCGCACGGTGCACGCACCGTTCGGGCTTGCCTTGCGCGCCGCGCGCGACCAGCCGATGCGTGCCGAGGCCGTCGGCATCGACACGCGCCGCGTGCAATGGCTCGCCTTTGCGCTTTCGGGCGCCTTCGCAGGGCTTGCGGGCGGGCTGTTTGCGTTCGCCAAAGGCAGCATTTCGCCCGACACGCTCGGCGTGGCGCGCTCGGTCGACGGGCTGGCGATGGTGCTCCTGGGCGGGGTGCAAACTTTGACCGGCCCCGTCTTGGGGGCGGCCGTCTTCACGTGGCTGCAGGACGAGATCGCGCGCAACACGCAATATTGGCGCGCGATCTTGGGCCTTGCGATCTTGGCGCTGGTGCTCGCCTTCCCGCACGGTCTCGGCGGGGCGCTCAAACGTTTGCGGGGCGCATCATGATGCTGCTCGCCGCAAACGGTCTTCGCAAAGCTTTCGGCGGCGTTGAAGCCGTCGTCGATGTCGGCTTTGCGGTTTCCCCCGGCGAGGTCGTCGCGCTGATCGGCCCCAACGGGGCAGGCAAGAGTACCTGCTTCAACATGCTGAACGGCCAGCTTGCGCCCGATCGCGGCACGATAGCACTCGACGGCAAGAATATCGCGGGCCTGCCGCCGCGCGCGATCGCGCGCTTGGGCGTCGGTCGCACCTTCCAGATCACGGCGACGTTCGCCTCGATGCGCGTGCGCGAAAACGTGCAAGCGGCGCTGCAGTCTTTCGCGGGCAAAAGCTTCGGTCTCTTCCGTTCGGCCGACGCGCTCTATCGCGACGAGGCGCTCGCACTGCTCGCACGCGTGGGCATGGCGGACCAAGCCGAGCGGCAATGCGGCACGCTTGCCTATGGCGATTTGAAGCGCGTCGAGTTGGCGGTGGCCCTCGCCGGCAAACCGCGCCTCTTGCTGATGGACGAACCCACGGCCGGCATGGCGCCGGCCGAGCGCTTGGCGCTGATGGCGCTCACGGCCAGCCTCGCGCGCCGCGACAAGATCGGCGTGCTGTTCACCGAGCACGATATGGACACGGTGTTCGCGCATGCCGACCGCATCCTGGTACTCGATCGCGGCCGTTTGATCGCCGAAGGCAGCCCGCAGGCCGTGCGCAACGATCCCACGGTGCGCCGCGTCTATCTGGGGGCGGGCACCATGTACGGCGAAGCGACATGATGCTCGAAGTGCGCGATCTCGACGCAAGCTACGGCCGCGCGCAGATCCTTGCGGGCGTGTCGCTCGACGTTGCCCCCGGCGAGGTCGTTGCCCTCCTTGGCCGCAACGGGGCCGGCAAATCGACGACGCTCAAAACAATCCTGGGCCTTGTACCAGCCACGCGCGGGCGCATTGTCTTCGACGGCGCCGACATTGCGGGGCTTGCCCCTTATCGCATCGCGCGGCTCGGGCTCGGCTACGTGCCCGAAGAGCGGCGGATATTCACGGACCTTACGGTGCGCGAAAATCTCGAAGTCGCCCGCCGCAGCCCGCGCGACGCCCTCGAACCCTGGACGCCCGCGCGCCTGTTCAAACTCTTCCCCAATCTGGAAACGCTGATCGACCGGCCGGGCGGGCGCATGTCGGGCGGCGAGCAGCAGATGCTCGCGGTCGCGCGCACGCTGATGGGCAATCCCAAAATGCTGCTGCTCGACGAGCCGTCCGAAGGCTTGGCCCCGCTCATCGTCGAGCAGATGGAAGCAGCGATCGCCGCGCTCAAGCGCGAAGGCCTCGCCGTGCTGCTGTGCGAACAGAACCTGCATTTCGCCGGACGGCTCGCCGACCGCGCCGTGATCCTCGAGAAGGGCCAGGTGCGTTACACGGGCACGATGGCCGCCCTGATGGCGGACGCGGCCGTGCGCAAAACCTATCTCGAGCTTTAGCCGATATCGAACTTCACGCCCTGCGCCAGCGGCAGCGTGCGTCCGTAATTGATCGTGTTGGTCGCGCGCCGCATATAGGCGCGCCACGAATCCGAGCCTGACTCGCGCCCGCCGCCGGTTTCTTTCTCGCCGCCGAACGCGCCGCCGATTTCGGCCCCCGACGGGCCGATATTGACGTTGGCAATGCCGCAATCGGAGCCGCTTGCCGACAAGAACAGCTCGGCCTCGCGCAGATCGTTCGTGAAGATCGACGAGGACAGGCCCTGCGCCACCGCATTGTGCTTCGCGATCGCGTCGCCAAGATCGTCGTAGCGCATCGCGTAGAGGATCGGTGCAAAGGTCTCTTCGAGCACAGGGCCGATCTGATCCGGCATCTCGACGAGGGCCGGGCGCACGTAATAGGCATCGGCCGCAACGCCGTCGGTCGCACGCGCCCCGCCTGTCGCTTTGCCGCCGAGTGCGGTCGCCTGCGCAAGAGCGGCTTGCATCGCATCGAACGCGGCCTTGTCGATGAGCGGGCCCACGAGCGTGCCGGGTACCAGCGGATCCCCGATGCCGACCGACAGATAGGCGCGTTTGAGCCGCGCCATCAATGCGTCGTAGATCGAAGAATGCACGAACAGGCGCCGCAGCGTGGTGCAGCGCTGGCCGGCCGTCCCCATCGCCGCGAAGGCAAGGCCGCGCACGGCCAGATCGAGATCCGCACTCGGGCACACGATGGCGGCATTGTTGCCGCCGAGTTCGAGCAGCACGCGCCCGAAGCGCTGCGCCACGCGCGGCCCCACCGCACGGCCCATCGCGGTCGAACCGGTCGCGGACACGAGTGCGACTTTCGCATTGTCGACGAGGGCGTGGCCCACGTCGCGCCCGCCGAGGAGTACGGCCGACAAGCCCGGCGGAGCGTCGCCGAACTTCGCGACCGCGCGCGCGAACAGCGAAGCGGTGGCTAGGGCGGTGAGCGGCGTCTTCTCCGACGGTTTCCACACGATCGCATTGCCGCAGACGAGCGCGAGGGCCGCGTTCCACGCCCACACCGCGACCGGGAAATTGAAGGCCGACACGATGCCGACCACGCCCAGCGGATGCCAGGTTTCCATCATGCGATGCTGCGCGCGCTCGGTCGCGATGGTGAGGCCGTAGAGCTGGCGCGACAGGCCGAGTGCAAAGTCGCAAATGTCGATCATCTCCTGCACTTCGCCCAAACCCTCGGACGAAACCTTGCCGACCTCGATCGACACGAGCCGCCCGAGCTCGGCTTTGTGCGCGCGCAATTCGTCGCCGAACAGCCGCACAAGCTCGCCGCGCCGTGGGGCCGGCACCGAGCGCCACGCGAGAAAAGCCGCATGCGCTGCCTCGATGGCGGCTGCGGTTTGGCCTGCATCGGCATCGGCCACGCGGCCGATGGTTTGGCCCGTGATCGGCGTGCGCACGAGGCGCGCGCCGTTTGCGAAGGCGGCCTGATCGACGCCGAGCTTTGCGAGCAGGCGGGCGGTTTCGAGGGCGTAGTCGATGGCGGTCATGGTTTTTTCCAAAATTGCGTGCGTGCGGGCGACGGCCTTACCAGCTTTCGGCCAGCATCGCGCGATATTCTTCCGGTGTCGCGATGCGCGGATTGGTCGCGTGGCAATGGTCCTTCATCGCCTTGCCGATCGCCTCGTCGACGAAGCTTTTTTCGACCCCCATGGCGCCGAGCCCCGAGGCAAGGCCGAGATCGCGGTTGAGGGCGGCGATGGCGGCATCGACGGACGCACCGGCAGCCAGGCCCATCGCATGGCGCAATCGTGCGTATTTTTCTTCCGCAACGGCACTGGCGGCGGTTTCGTTGAAGCGCAACACGGCCGGCAGAACCACAGCATTGAGCGTGCCGTGATGCAGCGATTTTTCGCGATAGCTGCCGAGCGCATGCGACAGCGAATGCACCGCGCCGAGACCCTTTTGGAAAGCGAGAGCACCCTGCGCCGACGCACTCATCATCTGGCGGCGCGCTTCGCGGTCGCTGCCGTTTTCGACCGCGCGGCGCAGCCATTTGGCCGCCCGCGCCAGCCCGTCGAGCGCAATGCCGTCGGCGGGCGGGTTGAAGGCCGGTGCCAGGAAGGTTTCGATGCAATGCGCCATCGCATCCATGCCGGTCGCGGCCGTAAGGCCCGGCGGCAAGGAGAGCGTCAAATCCGGATCGAGGATCGCCGTGCGGGGTACCAGATGCCAGGAATGGAACCCGACCTTGCGCCCGTCTTTGAGGATCACGATGGCGCCGCGCGCCACTTCGCTGCCGGTACCCGCCGTGGTCGGCATCGCGATCAAGGGGGCGCAAGCCGAGGTGATCTTGGGCGCCCCGCCGTCGATCGTGGCGTATTGCGACAGCGGGGCAGGGTGCGTGGCGAGAATGGCGAGGCCCTTGGCAAGATCGATCGACGAGCCGCCGCCGACCGCGATCAGCCCATCCGCCCCGTGCGCGCGATAGGTCTCGAGCGCGGCTTCGACCGCAAGCTCGGTCGGATTGCCCGGCGTGCCGTCGAAAATCGCATAGGGCAGCTTGCCCTCGATCGCAGCCAGCGCTTGGGCGGCCACACCGGCGGCGACCACGCCCTTGTCGGTCACGACCAGCGGGCGCTTGATCCCGGCGGCCGCACAAGCCTCGGGCAGCAGCTTGGACGCGCCGAAATCGATCTGGATGTCGGTGATGTATTTGATGAGGGGCATTGGGCGGCTTTCCGTCTTCTTGTTCGCGACGGAAGCTAGGTTAGAGCAAAGACCGCACGTCCGCCAACCGCCGCTTGGATCGCGTGCCCTCGTCTCTAGTGCTGCCCGGGCGCGCTGCGCGAATGGGGGGTCACTTTCGTGCCGTCGCCGCGTGTGTAGGCATCGACATGGACAGGCCCGCCGCCGGCATTGCTCTGCGTGGCTGCCTTGCCGCGCACCGGTGCCGGGTAGCGATGTTCGAAATGCTTGCGCACTTTTTCGAACGCTTCGGCTTGGCGCGGATGGGTGCTTTGTGTGTAGATGCGGTCCTGCATGACTTTGCGCGCGTCGTCCGCAGTCCAAAGACGCGTCGGTTTGCCCAGAATCCGCTCGACCTCGCTCGATCCCGCCAGATCATGCGGCGGCCAGACGATCGGTGTTGTTCGATTGCCGTCGCCGGTCCAGTTTTCCGGCGCCAGATACATTGCCGTGCCGTTTTTCCCCGTTCCGCCCTCAATGGCAGCGGCGCGCACATCGGCATGCACCATCGCTTCGACCTCGGCGGTGTTGCGCGCGACGCGGCCGATTCTCTCGCCGATGCGATTGTTGTGAAGATCCATTTGTGAGCCGGCGTCTGTCTTGGGCCGCCATGTCTTGCGGTCGATTTCATTCGCGGTTCCGACAGTGCGCGCGACGGCCTGATAGCCGCGTCGTTGCACTTCGGCGATACCGAACATGTGGCGATAGGCGTCGACAGGGCCGTTGTTGGCGCCAGGGTACGAGGTCTGACGCGCGTTTTGGGCAACCGCTTCCTCGAGTTCGTTTGGATAGGCCCGATCGACCGGCGGTACCGGCCTTTGTGCTTTCTCGCTCATGGTGTGCTCCTCGTCCTTCCGTCAGTTAACGATGTTCAAGAAAAATCCAAACAGTGTGGCGTCGTAGTCTCTGAACTTGCATGCTTCGACTGTGGGCGCCCCGTTGCGCAGATAGACCACGATTTCGCAATACCGATGTCCTTCAGGATCGCCTTCGACGGCAAACCGGTAGGTCGGATGCGCTGTGTTGGTCGTTTGTGGGACGAGTGCCAGGGTTACGCGACGCTCCGTCGAGCGAAACGGTTCGGCGCCGAAGAGACTGAAAGTGCTGTCCGGCGCCGGTTTGACGAAAAATGTTTTTTCTCGGTAGTTGCCGTCGAGGAAAATGTCGTAGCGCGCTTCGTTTGCCCCGAACGGCAGATCCGTGAAGACCAGCACTTGGTACGTCCGCCATCCGACGAAAAAGGTCTGGTGGATGAAATGCCCGACCGTCAGCAGCAGCATCCCGGCGACCGCACCTTTGAGCCAGCCGGGGATTTTTTTGTCGATGAGCGGCATCGGTTGGTCTCTCTTTGCGTGCGTGCGTGCGGGCTGTTGACGGCGCTTCGCTTCTATCGCGCGCCGGGCGCGCTGCGCGAATGGGGGGTCACTTTCGTGCCGTCGCCGCGTGTGTAGGCATCGACATGGACAGGCCCGCCGCCGGCATTGCTCTGCGTGGCTGCCTTGCCGCGCACTGGTGCCGGGTAGCGATGTTCGAAATGCTTGCGCACTTTCTCGAATGCCTCGGCTTGGCGCGGATGAGTGCTTTTTGTGTAGTGCGGTCTTGCATCACTTTGCGCGCGTCGTCCGCCGTCCAAAGGCGGGTCGGTTTGCCCAGTATCCGCTCGACTTCGCTCGATCCCGCCAGATCGTGCGGCGGCCAGACGATCGGTGTTGTTCGATTGCCGTCGCCGGTCCAGTTTTCGGGCGCCAGATATATGGCCGTGCTGTTTTTCCCCGTTCCGCCCTCTATGGCGGCGGCGCGAATCTCTGCATGCACCATTTCCTCTGCCTCCGCCGTGTTGCGTGCGACACGGCCGATGCGCTCGCCAATGCGGTTGTTGTGAAGGTCCATTTGCGAATCGGCATCTTTTTTGAGGCGCCAAGGCAAATTGTCGCGCTCGTTCCAGTTTCCGGCGACGCGTGCGGCGGGTTGGCTGGTGCGTCGCCGGATTTCGGCGATGCCGAGCATGTGCCGGTAGGCGTCGGCGGGGCCGTTCGTAGCGCCCGGGTAAGACGTGCCGCGCGCGTTTTGCGCAACGGACTCCTTGATCTCGTTCGGGTAAGCGTTCGCGACGGTTGGCAATTGTTTTTCGGTTTTCTCAGTCATGACACGGTCCTTTCTCTTTGGTCAGTTGACGGTGTGGACAAAGTCGGCAAAATGAGAAGCGTCATAGTCAGTCTGTATGCACCCTTCGACCGTCGGCACACCGTTGCGCAATCGAACCAGGATGTCGCAGTTGACTTGCTTGTCGAACTTATTCGCGATTTCGAATCGATGGCTCTGACGCGCCGGGTCGCGCGGGCTGGGTACAAGTTCGAGAACCACGGTCCGCTTGGGCAGGCGAAGCGGTTCGACGCTGTAGAGGCCGAACGAGTCGCCGGGTGCCGGATCGATAAAAAACGTGCGCGGGCGATGAATGTCGTCGAGAAAGACGCTGTAAAGGGTGCCGCGCTCCGAGAACGGCGTATCCGTGAAAATCAGCACTTGGTACGTCCGCCAGCCGACGAAATAGGTCTGGTGGATGAAGTCCCCGACCGTCAGCAGCAGCATCCCGGCGGCGGCACCTTTCAGCCAACCGGGGATTTTCTTGTCGATGAGCGGCATAGGTTAAATTCCTTTTAAAGGTTATGTAGTCTTATAAGAACATAAAACGAATTCCTGATGGAGTCAACGCGATTCTCCGTGCCTTGTTTTCGGCCATACAATCGGAGAGTTGGCCGAAGCCGTTGCGAATTGGACGCGCGCTTCCGAGCCGTCTAGATTCGGTTGATCGACAGCACCATCATCGGCGAACAAGAGGGCGAAAAATGGATCGCGTGCGCGTGACGGCGGGGAGCTATGTGTTCGGCGGTCGGTTCGAAACCGAGGCTGCCCCCGCGACGGTGGCGAAATTCCGCAGCCTGCTGCCCTGGCGCAGCAAGATCATCCATGTGCGCTGGAGCGGCGAGGGCTGCTGGATTCCGCTTGGCTCGCTCGATTTCGGGCTCGGGCTCGAGAACCATACGAGCTATCCGGCCCCCGGCCATTTCCTGCTTTATCCCGGCGGCATCAGCGAAACCGAGATGATCCTTGCCTATGGCGGCGTGCGCTTTGCGAGCAAGGTCGGGCAGCTTGCCGGCAACCATTTCATCACGCTGACCGACGGGCTCGAGAATCTCGCGGCCTTCGGCAAGAGCGTGCTGTGGCAGGGGGCGCAGGACATTCTGTTCGAAGCAGCAGCCTGAAAATCATTGACATTTAGGTTGTGTTCTGCGATGCTCGAATCATGCGCCGCTGCTCCTCTTTCGGCAAGAGAGGGGCAGCGGCGTTGTGCTGTTTGACATGGTGAAAACAAGGGAAAAGGCGACATTTCGGAAAATCCGAATCCGTCGCCTAATTCGCCCAAAATCGCGCACTTGGCGTTTGATTTCAGCGCGTTGGAAATAGGTTGCCGATGTCGCCTATAGTCAACGCCGGTCGCCGATTGTAACCTATTGTCGCTTGTCGCGACCGGCGTGCGTAGGGAGAGAGACGACATGACAGATATCTATCCCGTGGCGAGTTTGGCGGCGCATGCGCCGTCGCTGTCGCCGGGCTATCGCAGCACGCAAAAGCGCGCACCCTTGCTGCCGCCGATCGCGATCCCGGCCGGCCTTTCCGAACTCTCGGGGCCGATCCTCGGGCACGAGGCGATCCGCCCCGGCGACGACGACCTCACGAAGACGGCCGACGGCCGCGAGGCGCAAGGCGAACGCATCGTCGTGTCGGGCCGCGTGCTCGACGAAGACGGCAGGCCCGTGCCCGACACGCTCGTCGAGATCTGGCAGGCCAATGCGGCGGGGCGCTACATCCATGCGGTCGACCAGCATCCGGCCCCGCTCGATCCGCATTTCTACGGGGCAGGGCGCGTGGCGACCGATGCGCAAGGCCGCTATCGTTTCACGACGATCCGGCCCGGGGCCTATCCGTGGCGCAACCACACGAATGCCTGGCGCCCCGCGCACATCCATTTTTCGCTGTTCGGGCGCTCGTTTCTGCAGCGGCTGGTGACGCAGATGTATTTCCCCGGCGATCCGCTGCATGCGCTCGATCCGATCATGGGCTCGGTGCCCGATGCGGCCGCGCGCGCGCGCATGGTGGCGCGCTTCGACATCGACACGACGATGCCCGAATGGGCGCTCGGCTATGTGTGGGACATTGTGCTGCGCGGCCGTGCGGCCACGCCGATGGAGAGCGGTTCGCATGGTTGAGCGCAAAAATTTGGGCATCACGCCGTCGCAGACGGTCGGGCCGTTTTTCCACTATTGCCTCACGCCGGCGGGCTATCCCTATCAAGCTTCCGTCGATGCGGCGATTGCCGGGGCCGGGGAAGCGATCGAAATCGTCGGCACCGTGTTGGACGGCGACGGCGTGCCCGTCGGCGATGCGATGCTCGAATTCTGGCAGGCCGATGCGGCCGGGCGTTATGCGGGTGCGGATGCGGGGCCGCCTGCGAACGCGCCGTTCCGCGGTTTTGCGCGTGTGGCAACGGACACAAACGGCGCTTTTCGGTTGCAAACCGTAAAGCCGGGTGCGGCGGGTGCAAACGCGCCTCACGTCGCGATTTCCGTCCTCGGGCGCGGGCTTTTGAACCGGCTCTATGCGCGGGTCTATTTTGCCGGCGAAGCCGCCAACGCGACGGACCCCGTTCTCGCTCAGGTGCCGCCCGCACGGCGTTCGACCTTGATCGCGACGTCGGAATCGCCGGGCCGCTGGCGCTTCGACATCCGCCTGCAGGGCGAAGGCGAAACGGTGTTCTTCGCCGTTTGAGCGCTAGAAGCGCGGCCGCGCCGAACTCCAGTCCGGCCGGTATTTGCGCATCTCCTTGGCGTCGTCGCGCTTGCGAATGCCGCAGGTCTGGTACTGGCGATGCAAGGTCGCAAGTGCGGTGCGGTCGAGGCGCACGCCAAGGCCGTGGCCCTGCGGCGGGGCCAAGCTGCCGCCTTCGAATTTGAGCTTGCCGCCGTCGATCACCTCTTCGACCTGCCAGGGATAGTGCGTGTCGCAGGCATAGGCGAGGTTCGGGATCGTGGCGCCGACATGCGTCATCGCGGCCAAGCTGATGCCGAGATGCGAGTTCGAATGCATCGAAATGCCGAGCCCGAACACGCGGCCGATCTGTGCCAGATGCTGGGTGGCGCGCAGGCCGCCCCAATAGTGATGGTCGCTCAGCACGATCTGCACGGAATTGAGCCGCACCGATTTCGGGATATGGCCGAAGGCGATCGTGACCATGTTGGTCGCAAGCGGCATCTTGGCGAAGGCCGCAACTTCGCCCATCTCTTCGAGCGTGCCGGTCGGGTCCTCGAGATATTCGAGCAGACCGTCGAGCTGCGGCATCACGCGCTTGGTCGTCGCGACCGACCAGCCGCCATTGGGATCGATGCGCAGCGGATGCTCGGGGAAGGCTTTGCGCAACGCGCGCAAGGATTCGATTTCGAAATCGGGTTCGAACACGCCCGCCTTGAGCTTGATCGAGCCGAACCCGTAGTCGAGCACCATGCGCTTGGCCTGCGCCACGATCTGGGCATGGTCGAGCGCTTCGCCCCAATCGTCGGCGGGATAGCCGGGAGCGTCCTTGTGCTGCTTGAATTTGTAGAAGAGGTAAGCGCTGAAGGGTACGCGCTCGCGCACCTTGCCGCCGAGGATCGCCCATAGCGGCAGGCCAGCGATCTGGCCCTGCAGATCGAGGAACGCCACTTCGAATGCGGCGGTCGCACTCGCAAGCGCTTTGTCGCCCGCCGCCGGATATGTCTGGCCCGCGAATTCCTGGCCCGTCACGGCTTGGTAGCTGCGCGCGGCAAGGCCGTTGAGATCGTAGGGATCGAGGCCCACGAGCATTGGGCCGATTTTGGCGAGATTGGCCAGCGTCTCGAGATCGCCGTAGCTTTCGCCAAGCCCGATGCGGCCGTCTTCGGTTTCGACCTCGATGATGCTGCGCAAGGCAAACGCCTCGTGCACGCCGGCCACATTGAGCAGCGGCGGATCGCGGAAGGCGATCGGCGTGGTGCGGACGGCGGCGATGCGCGGGTTGATGCTGCGCATGGCGCTAACGGGCCTTGCGCATCGGCTGCACGTATTCGGCCGAGCAGAACGGCCCGCCTTGGAAGTGCAGCGACACTCCGTCCTGCACCGCGTTCTTCTCGCCCGCTTCGGCGGCCGCGACATGGTCGTCCGCACTGTCCTGCGGCTTGTAGCCGAGGCGATAGGCGTTCGAATTGTCGTACCAGGCCCGGCTGTTGCGCGAGATGCCGTACACGATCTCGCAGCGAATATCCGGATGCTCGAGGCCGATCGCGATCAATTGGGCCAGATCGCGCGCACTCGTCCACAGGGCGAGGGCTCGCAAGGTCTGCGGCACGTCGGCGGCATTGCCGATGCGGATGTTGAGCGTCTCGACGCCGTATTTGTCGGCATAGAGGGCCGACACCGCTTCGCCCCAGCATTTGCTGAGGCCGTAGCGCGTGTCGGGACGGATGTCGACGCGGTGGTCGATCGTGGTCGTGCGCGGATGGAAGCCCACCGCATGGTTCGAACTGCCGAACACGATGCGCTTGGTGCCGGCCTTGCGCGCGGCCTCGTAGACATTGTAGGTGCCGACGATGTTGGCGGCGAGGATGCGGTCGAAATCGTATTCGACCGACAGGGCGCCCAGATGGATCACGCCGTCGATGCCGACCATGGCGCGCTCGACCGCGTCGCGGTTGGCAAGATCGCAGGTGAAATTCTCTTCGCCGGGGCCGAGATCCGCGATGGGGGCGACGTCGCTCACGCGCAGTTTGGAAAAGCGTCCGGCGAACAGGCGGCGCAATTTGCCGCCGATATGCCCGGCGGCACCGGTCAGAAGAATGTTCAAGGGTCCCTCCCGTTCGTTTGTGCGGGCCACTTTAGCGGGGAAGCGGTTCGCTTTAAAGCACTAATATATTAGTGCTCGACCGTCGCGCGCGTTGTGTTACACTTCGCTGCATGGCAACGCCCGCTGCCCCGCTGCGCTCGCGCAAATCCGTCCGCCGTTTGGCTGTTGCGGCACCCGTGCCGATGCCCGTGCGCCGCGGTCGGGCCGCACCGCACGCCTTCGAGCGGCTGCGCGAGGCGATCGTGTCGCTGCAGCTCGCCCCGGGCACGGTGCTGTCGCGCGCCGCCCTTGCGCGCCAATTGGGCGTGAGCCAGACGCCGGTGCGCGATGCGCTGATGCGGCTGGCGGCCGAGGGTCTCGTCGAAGTTTTTCCGCAGCACGCCACGGTCGTGAGCCTCATCGATCTCACGGCTGCGCGGGCCGCACATTTTTTGCGCCGCTCGATCGAGCTCGAAATCGTGCGCGAGCTTGCGATGGCGCCGTCGGCCGATCTGATTGCGGCCTTGCGCGCCTCGCTCGCACGCCAACGCCAGATCGCCAAGAACAACGATCTCGGCGCCTTTTCGGCCGAGGACCAGCATTTCCACCGTCTGATGTACGAGGCGGCGCGTGTACAGGATTTGTGGCATCTCACCCGCCGCCACAGCGGCCAGATCGACCGGCTGCGGCGCCTGCATTTGCCCGCGCTTGGCAAGATCCAGATCGTTCTCGACGACCACCAGGCGATCGTCGAGGCCATCGCCGACCGCCAGCCGGAAGTGGCGCAGGCTTTTCTGCGCAAGCATCTGTCCGGCACGCTGGCGAACATCGAAAATCTCTGCGCGCGCTTTCCCGAATATGTGCGCGCCGCCCCCGCTGCTGCCGCACCCAATGCGGTCGAAAAGGAGCATGGTTGACACGCTGATATATTAGTGCCCTAATGAAACCAACAAACGCGCCCCAAGGCGCACCATAACGGGAGGGAACCGATGTCGGACCGTCAGGATTCGAAGACCGAAAGCGCCGTCTCGCGGCGCGTGCTGCTGCAGGGTGTCGCCGGTGTGGCGGCACTCGCCGCAAGCCCGCCTTTGGCGTTTGCCCAAGCCGCACCCAAGGAAGCGCCCGAGCTTGCGCGCATGGTCGCCGAAGGCCGCCTGCCCGCACTCGACCAGCGCCTGCCGCGCAGTCCGATGGTCGTAACCCCGCACGAAACCGTCGGCCGCTACGGCGGCACGCTGCGCCGCGGCTTGCGCGGCTCGAGCGACCACAACGGCATCCTGCGCATGGTCGGCAACCAGGGCCTCGTGCGCTGGAACCTCGAATTCACGCAAGTGCTGCCCAACGTCGCCGAGCGCTGGGACGTGAACGCCGCCGCGACCGAGTTCGTGTTCCATCTGCGCCAGGGCATGAAATGGTCGGACGGCAAACCCTTCACCGCCGACGACGTCGTGTTCGCGATCGAGGACTGCACGAAAAACGCCGAGCTCTACCGTTCCGTCCCCTCGGTGCTCACGATCGGCGGCAAGCCGGCCGTCGTGACCAAGGTCAGCGACACGGCCGTCAAGTTTGCGTTCGAAGCGCCCTACGCGATGTTCCTCGAGAATTTGGCAACGCCGCTCGGCCAGCATCCGACGCTGTTCCCCAAGCACTATTGCAGCCAGTTCCATCCGAAATACAATTCGGGTCTCGACGCCCAGGTGCGCGCGGCCAACTTGTCGGACTGGCCCACGCTGTTCCGCGCGCGCTGCGGCGACATCGAAATCCCGTCGCGCTGGGGCAACGCCGAGAAGCCCACGCTCGATCCGTGGGTCGTCGCGGAAGCCTATACGGGCGGTGCGACGCGCGTGACGATGCGCCGCAATCCGTATTTCTGGCAGGTCGATCCCAACGGCTCGCAGCTGCCCTATATCGACCAGCTCACGATGAACATCTCGCAGGACGTCGAATCGCTGATGCTCGATACGATCTCGGGCCGCATCGACATCCAGGACCGCCATATCGACTCGCTGCAGAACAAGCCGACCCTGTCGCAGAACATGCAGCGCGGGGCCTACCGCCTCGTCGAACTGGTCGCCTCGGGCGCCCAGCAATGCATGATCTATCTGAACATGACGCACAAAGATCCCGCGATGCGCGCCATGTTCGCCAACAAGGAGTTCCGCCAGGCGCTGTCGCTCGGCATCGACCGCAAGGAGATCATCGATCTCGTCTATCTCGGCCAGTCCGAGCCCTACCAGACCGGTCCGCGGCCGGGCCATCCCTGGTACCATGAGAAGCTCGCGCGCCAGTTCACGAGCCACGATCCGGCCCAGGCCAACGCGATCCTCGACCGGCTCGGCTACCGGCGCGGGCCGGATCGCATGCGCCTGCGCCCCGATGGACAAAAAGTGTTCTTCGCGATCGACGTGATCCCGACCCTCTACCCGGACGCCGTCGACACGCTCGAACTCGTCAAGCGCCACTGGGCGGCGCTGGGCGTCGACATCAAGGTCAACACGATCGAGCGCGCCCTCTACTACACGCGCGGCGACAACAACGACCACGACGCAGCGACGTGGCCGGGCCCCGGCGGCCTCGATCCGATCCTCGATCCGCGCGACTATCTGGCCCAGCATCCGCAAGGCTCGCGCTACGCGATCCCGTGGACGCAATGGTACGTGTCGGGCGGCAAGGAGGGCCAGGAACCGCCGGAAAGCCAGAAGCGCCGCATGAAGCTGTTCGACGATGCGCGCGCAACGCCCGATCTCGCCAAGCGCGGCCAGATCGTCAAGGAAATGCTCGACCTCACGGCCGACGCTTTCGAGACGATCGGCGTGTGCCTTGCGGTGAACTCGTTCGGCATCGCGAAGAACAATCTGCGCAACGTGCCGCTGAAGATGCCGCAGGCCTGGAGCTGGCCCAACCCGGGTCCGTCCCTGCCGCAGCAATTCTTCTTCACGGCGTAAAGAACGGTTCGCGCGGCCGGTTCTGCCCTTCGAAAGGGCGGGGCCGGCCGCCGCCTTCTTCCCCCAAGCGGAAACCCGAACACGCATGCTGCGCTTCATCGTTTCGCGTCTGTTGTGGATGATCCCGTCGCTGGTGGCGTTGAGCTTCCTGTCGTTCGTGCTGATCGAACTGCCGCCGGGCGACTACGTCACGACCTACATCGCGACACTCGCGGCCTCCAACGAAATCGTGGACCAGAACACGGCCGCCGATCTGCGCGCGCGCTTCGGCCTCGACCAGCCGATGATCGTGCAGTACTTCAAATGGATCGTCGGCATCGTGACCGAAGGCAATTTCGGCCTGAGCTTCGAGTGGCAGCAGCCGGTCTCGGAACTCATCTGGGAGCGCATGTCGCTGACCTTGCTGCTTACCGTCTCGACGCTGCTGCTGACTTGGGGTTTGGCCCTGCCGATCGGCGTCTTTTCGGCCGTCAAAAAATACTCGGTCGGCGACTACGTCGCGACCTTCTTCAGCTTCTTGGGCCTTGCAATCCCGAGCTTCCTGCTCGCCCTCGTGCTCATGTATGTGGCTGCCGTGCAGTTCGGCCAGGATGTCGGCGGGCTGTTCTCCGAGCCTTACGTCGCAGCCCCCTGGAGCTTCGGCAAGGTGCTCGATCTCCTGTCGCATCTGTGGGTGCCGGTCGTGATCCTCGCCGTGTCGGGCACGGCGAGCCTCATCCGCGTGATGCGCGCCAACATGCTCGACGAACTCAACAAGCCCTACGTCACCACGGCGCGCGCCAAGGGGCTTTCGGAATTCGCCCTGCTCGTCAAATACCCGCTGCGCGTGGCGCTCAACCCGTTCATCTCGACGATCGCGTGGCTTTTGCCCAATCTCGTCTCGGGCTCGGTCATCGTGGCGATCGTGCTGAGCCTGCCGACGGCGGGGCCGATGCTGCTGCAGTCGCTGATGAGCCAGGACATGTATCTGGCCGGCGCTTTCGTGCTGCTGATCTGCGCGCTCACGCTGCTGGGCTCGCTCGTCAGCGACATTCTGCTGGCGCTCGTCGATCCGCGCATTCGGTTGGAGTAGGCGATGGCGGCACTCGCAGAAGGGGCGGTCGATGCCAAGCAGATGGCGGTTGCCTCGCAATGGCAATTGCTGTGGTGGGCGTTCAAGCGCCATCGCCTTGCGATGGTGGGGCTCGTCGTCGTGGCGATCCTCTATCTCGTGGCGGCGATCCCGGGCTTTTTCGCCGTGAACGATCCCGCACGCCAGAATGCGCGCGCGGCTTTCCATCCGCCGCAATCCATCCATTTCTTCGACACCGACGACGGCTTCGCCTTCCGACCCTATTTCCACCCTTACGCGCTGCGCCGGGACCCTGTGTCGCTCGCGGCTGTCTATGTCGAGGATACGAGCCGCAAGATCCCGCTCGAAATCTTCGGCAAGGGCTACGAGTACAACCTCTTCGGCCTGTTCCCGACCGACCGGCACATGTTCGCTTCGAGCGACGCGCGCCAGCCATTGTTCCTGCTCGGTGCGGACCGGCTCGGGCGCTGCGTCTACAGCCGCATCATGCAGGGCGCGCAGATCTCGCTGTCGCTGGGGCTCGTCGGCGTCTTCCTGTCGCTTACCATCGGCGTGGTGCTGGGCGGTATTTCGGGCTATTTCGGCGGCAAGCTCGATTTCGGCATCCAGCGCGTGATCGAGTTCATCTTGTCGCTGCCGTCGATCCCGATCTGGCTCGCATTGGCCGCCGCCATGCCGCAGGATTGGCCCGCGACCACGCAGTATTTCATGATCACGGTCATCCTTTCGCTGACCGGCTGGGCGCAGTTGGCGCGCGTCGTGCGCGGCCGTTTCTTGAGCCTGCGCACCGAGGAATTCGTCGTCGCCGCAAGGCTCGACGGCGCCTCGGAAGGGCGCGTCATCTTCCGCCACATGCTGCCGAGTTTCATGAGCCACATCATCGCGAGCATCACGCTTGCGATCCCGGCGATGATCTTGGCCGAAACCTCGCTCTCGTTCCTCGGGCTCGGGCTGCAGCCGCCGACGATCTCGTGGGGCGTCTTGCTGCGCGAGGCGCAGAATATCCGCTCGATCGCCACGGCCCCGTGGCTGTTCGCTCCGGGTGCCGCCGTCGTGGTCGCGGTGATGGCGCTCAATTTCCTCGGCGACGGCCTGCGCGACGCGGCCGACCCCTACAACAAATGAACGCGATGCCCCCTCCGAACGAAACGGTGCTCGAGGTCGAAGGCCTCGTCACGCATTTTGCCACGCGTACCGGCATGGTGAAGGCCGTGGACGGCGTTTCGTTCAAAGTCGCGCGCGGCAAGACCTTGTGCATCGTCGGCGAAAGCGGCAGCGGCAAGAGTGTGACCGCGCGCTCGATCCTGCAGATCGTCGATCAGCCGGGGCGCATCGTGGCAGGCACCATGAAGCTGCGCCGCCGCGATGGCAGCGTGACCGACCTCGCGTCGCTGCACCCGCGCAGCCGTGCCATCCGCGAAGTGCGCGGCGCCGACATCGCGATGATCTTCCAGGAGCCGATGTCGTCGCTGTCGCCCGTGCACACGGTCGGCGACCAGATCATGGAAGTGCTGCGCCTGCACCTGCGCATGGACAAGAAGGCCGCGCGCGCGCGCACGGTCGAATTGTTGAAACAGGTCGAAATCCCGAATCCCGACAAGGCGATCGACCGCTATACGTTCGAGTTTTCGGGCGGCATGCGCCAGCGCGTGATGATCGCGATGGCGCTCGCCTGCAATCCGTTGCTGCTGATCGCCGACGAGCCGACGACGGCCCTCGACGTGACGACGCAGGCCGAGATCCTCGATCTCATCAAGCGGCTGCAGACAGATCTCGGCATGGCCGTGATCTTCATCACGCACGACATGGGCGTGGTCGCCGAAATCGCCGACGACGTCCTCGTCATGTACCACGGCAAGGTCGCCGAGACCGGCCCGGTGGACCGCATCTTCCATGCGCCACAGGACGACTATACGCGCATGCTGATCGGCTCGGTCGTGCGGCTCGAGCAGAAGGCCGAAATCCGGTTGCGTCGTGACCCCATCCCGCAAGACGCCAAGCCGGTGATCGAGGTCAAGGGCCTTTGCATGTATTTCGGCAAGGCAACGGCACCGCTCAAAGCGGTCGACGACGTGTCGCTGTCGGTGAAGCCCGGCGAGACGCTCGGCATTGTGGGCGAGTCCGGTTCGGGCAAGACGACGATGGGGCGCTGCCTCTTGCGCGTCTACAATCCCAACGGCGGTTCGATCGCCTATCGCCGAGCCGACGGCTCTATGGTCGATCTCGTGACGGCCGAAGGCGAAGACCTGAAGGCCGCGCGCCGCGAAATCCGCATGATCTTCCAGGATCCGGTCGGTTCGCTCAATCCGCGCATGACGGTCGCACAGATCGTGGGCGAACCGCTCTACGTGAACGGCATTGCCAAGGGCAGCGAACTCGACGACCGCGTCGCCGCACTGCTCAAACAAGTGGGGCTGGATCCTGCGTGGCGCGAGCGCTATCCGCATGCGTTTTCGGGCGGCCAGCGCCAGCGCATCGGCATTGCGCGCGCGATCTCGCTGAGGCCCCGCGTGATCGTCGCCGACGAGGCGACGTCGGCCCTCGACGTGTCGATCCGCTCGCAGATGCTCGACCTCATGATGAATCTGCAGGACGAGCTCGGTCTTTCCTACGTGTTCATCAGCCACGATATCGGCGTGATCCGCTACATGTGCGACCGCGTCGCCGTCATGTATCGCGGCCGCGTGGTCGAAACGGGGCCGGCCGATCAGGTCTGCGACGCGCCGACCCACGCCTATACGAAGGCGCTGCTTTCGGCAATCCCGCGCCCGGATCCGCGGGCGCGCAGCATCCACAAACGGTTCCGCTACGTCGGCTGAGTTTTCGGGGGAGATCTTTTTTGCGTATCGTCGATATCGAAACGTTCCTGATGCAGGTGGATGCGCCCAATCTGCGCGGGTGGGCGTCGGACGGCTCGTTCGGGACGAAAGCCACGCGCCAGGGGCTCACGGGCACGCGCAATTGGCTGTTCGTGAAGGTGCATACCGACGAAGGCATCGTCGGCATCGGCGAATGCAGCGGCTGGCCGCGCGTGATCCAGACGGCCGTGCAGGATCTCAAATCGATCCTGATCGGCGAAGACCCCATGCATATCGAGCGGCTGTGGCAGAAGATGATGTGCGCCATCATGGGCCACGGCATGGTCGGCACGGTCGGCGGCGGGGCGATGACCGGCATCGACATGGCGCTGTGGGACATCAAGGGCAAGGCGCTGAACACGCCGGTTTGGAATCTGCTCGGCGGCAAAATCCGCGACCGCATCCGCATCTACGCGCACGCCAACACGGCCGAGGTGGCGCTGTCGCTCAAGAAGCGCGGCATTACGGCGATCAAATGCGGCGGCGTATCGGACCCCGTGCGAAAAGTGGCGATGCTGCGCGACGCGATCGGCGACGAGATGGATCTGATGATCGATCTGCACGGGCCGCCGTGGTTGACGCCAGCCGATGCGGCGCAAGTCGCGCGCGCTCTCGAGCCCTATCGGCTGATGTTCGTCGAAGATCCGATCGCCCCTGAAAATCTCGACGGCTTCCGGCGCATTCGCGATTCGGCGAACGTCACGCTCGCGGCGGGCGAACGCATGGCCACGGTCTACGGCCTGCGCGAGCTCATCGAGAAGGACCTCGTCGATATCGTGCAGCCGGACACGGGCCGGGCCGGCGGCATTACGCAGATGAAGAAGATCGCGGCGCAGGCCGAAGCGCATCACATCATGATGGCGCCGCATTCGGGCTCGCTGGGGCCTGTGGCCGAATACGCAGCTTTGCATGTGCTGGCGGCGATCCCGAACGGCCTGATCCTCGAGCGCATCGAAGACGATTGGGCGGGGCGCGCGCAGACCGTGGTGCCGCATCCGATCCAGGAAAACGGCTTTCTCAAGGTGCCCGATGCGCCGGGGCTCGGCGTGGATATCGACGAGGCCTTCGTCAAAGCCCATCCCAGCGAATGCAACGTCTCGATCCCGGGGGCGGCCAAGAGCGGGGCCTATGCCGAGGGGACGTACGACGAGCAAGTCTATGTGCAAACACGCCTCAAGCGCGGCGTCTATTTCCCGAAGGGCTGAGCAATGGCATCGCGACTGTCGGATGCGACACGGGCAAAGCTGATGCAGGTCAGCGTCGCCACCTTGTGCACGGCTTTGTTCAAGCGGGGCTTGCGCAACCAGTTCATCCAGGATGTGCGGCCGTTGAACGGCAATCTGCCGAACATGGTCGGCGAAGCCTATACGCTGCGCTACATCCCCGCGCGCGAAGACCTGAACCAGATCTCGGTCTTTCTCGACCGAGCACATCCGCAGCGCGTCGCGGTCGAACAATGCCCGCCGGGTGCCGTTCTCGTGATCGACAGCCGCAAGGATGCACGCGCGGCATCGGCCGGCGGCATCCTCGTCACACGGCTCATGGTGCGCGGCGTGGCCGGCGTGGTGACCGACGGCGGCTTTCGCGATTCGCCCGACATCGCCGCACTCGCAATGCCCGCCTACCATGCGCGGCCGTCCGCGCCGACGAATCTCACGCACCATCAAGCCGTCGAGATCAACGGGCCGATCGGCTGCGGCGACGCGCCCGTCTGGCCCGGGGACGTCGTGGTCGGCGACCGCGAGGGCGTGATCGTGATCCCGGCGGCGATCGCCGACGAAATCGCGCTCGAAGCCGTCGAGATGACGGCATTCGAAGATTTCGTGGCGGAGAAAGTGCTGGAGGGCCGCTCGATCGCGGGCCTCTATCCGCCGACCGACGAAAAATCCAAAACCGATTTCGAAGCGTGGCGCAAAGAGCGCGGCCGCTAGCTAAACGTAGCCGCTGCTGCCGTCGGGCTTGGTCGGCACTTTGCGCTGCCAATGGATATAGCCGTCGCGCTTCAGCACCTCTTCGTCGATTTCCACGCCCCAGCCTGCGCGGTCGGGCCGCAATTCGAGATGTCCGTCTTTGGGCAGATACGGATCGCGCACGTAAGGGGCGCCAAGCTGGTCGGGGTTTTTGTCGTCGTAATTGGCGCCGTGCGGCAGGCGATATTCGAGGATCTTGAAATTGGGCTGCGACGCGCTGAAATGCACGTTCACGGCCGTGGCAAGCGGTCCCATCGGGTTGTGCGGCGCCACAGTCACGTAGTGCGCTTCGGCGATGGCGGCGATCTTGCGCATCTCGAGCAGGCCGCCGACGACGCAAATGTCGGGCTGGATGATGTCCGCCCCGCGCACCTGCAAGAGGCGCAGGAACTCGAAGCGGCTATAGAGGCATTCGCCGGTCGCAAGCGGGCAGTCGAGCCGCGCTTTGAGCGCCCCCCAGGCTTCGAAATTTTCGGGCCGGATCGGCTCTTCGAAAAACAGCGGATCGTAGGGGGCAAGCGCGTTGCCGAGCTGCATGGCCTGCACGGGCTCGAAAAGTTTGGCGTGCGCGTCGAACGCGATTTCGTAGTCGGCGCGCACGGTCTCGCGCAGGGCCGCGAAATAGGCGGCACTGTCGCGCACCACGTCGCCCCAGCGCTGGCGATGGATGTCGCCGCGATAGGGGCTGAGCTTGAAGGCCGTAATTCCCCATTCGCCTGCCAGCGCGTCGAACGTGTCGCGCGCGATAAGCGGGTCGGGGGCGGTGTAGACGCCGGCATAGACCTGTACGCGGTCGCGCACTTCGCCGCCGAGGAGCCGGTAGACGGGCACACCCAGCGCTTTGGCCGAAATGTCCCACAGGCAATGGTCGATCGCCGAAATTGCCGCAAGGCCCAAAGCGCCGGGCGGAAAGCGGCTCTGCTGCAGCAGATAGAGGATCAGATGCTCGATGCGGCGCGGATCTTGGCCCGCGAGAAAAATCGCCAGATAGTCGAGCAGCGGGATCAGGGCGCGGTCGGGGCCGTGATTGTAGCACTCGCCCCAGCCCGTGATGCCCTCGTCGGTGTCGATGGCGACGAGCACGCGCGGGCGGTCTTTGTCGCGCGTCATGAATGCCCGCAGCTGGCGAATGCGCATGCGTGTTCCCCCTCTTTTGTCGTTGGAACCGAGCATCGCACAGCCCTTGCCTGCGGGCAACGATTGCGCGGCGCGCAGAACCGGCTAGAATCGCAAATACGATGAGTTTTTCGCCACTCGATTCCGAAGTTTTCGGGCCCTTGTTCGCGCCGTCCGGCATGGCGGCGATCTTCGCCGACGAGGCGCTGATCGCGGCGATGCTGCGCAGCGAGGCGGCACTCGCACGCGCGCAAGCGCGCGCGGGCCTCGCACCTGTGGGCCTTGCCGCCGCGATCGAAGCCGTTTCGCCCGCTTCGTTCGACAAGCAGGCGCTGGCGGCCGGAACGGTCCTTGCCGGCGTGCCGACGATCGCGTTCGTGAAAGCGCTTCAGTCGATGCTGCCGGCCGAATTCGGGGCCGATCTGCACAAAGGGGCGACGTCGCAGGACATTCTCGACACGGCCTTGGCGTTGCAGATGGCGGTCGCGTTCGATCTGTTGGCGGCCGATCTGGCCGACGTTTTGCGCGCGCTTGCTTCCCTCGCACGGCGCCATGCGCACACCCCGTGCATTGCGCGAAGCTACGGCCAACACGCGGCCCCGATATCGTTCGGCTTCAAGGCGGCCGTATGGCTTGCGGGCATTGCGGACGCCGCACGTGCGCTCGAGTCAAGCCGCGAGGCAGCGTGCCAAGCGCAATTGGGCGGGCCCGTCGGCACGCTTGCAGCGCTGGGCGTGCAAGGCCCCGCTGTGCTGGCCGACTATGCGCACGAATTGGGTCTGGGGGCGCCAACCATCGCGTGGCACACGCGGCGTGCGGGCATCGTCGCGGCCGGGCAGTGGCTCGCGATGCTTGCCGGCACGCTTGCCAAGATGGCGGGCGATGTCGTGGCGCTGTCCGCGACCGAAATCGGCGAGGTGAGCGAACCGCATGTCGAGGGGCGCGGCGGCTCGACGGCGATGCCGCACAAACGCAATCCGGTGGCCGCAACCGCGATCCTGGCCAATGCGCAGGCGGCAGGCGGACTTGCGGCGGGCTTGAGCGGCAGCCTCGTTGCCGCACATGAGCGCCCGGCAGGGGCGTGGCATGCCGAGTGGCATGCGGTCGCGTCTTTGTTCGGCTGTGCGGGCGGCGCACTTGCGCACGCACGCTTCCTTGCCGACGGGCTGCATGTCGATGCGGCGGCGATGCTGCGCAATCTCGGCGCCACGCGTGGGCTCGTGTTCGCCGATGCGGCGGCGGCACGCCTCGCCCCCAAGCTCGGCCGCGCTGCAGCGCATGCGCTGGTCGAGCGTGCGGCCGACACGGTGCGCGCGAGCGGGCGCGATCTGCATTCGGTGCTTGCCGAGGTCGACACCGGCCTCGACGCGAAGGCGCTTGGCGCCGCGTTCGACCCGCGTGCGGCGGTGACGGCCGCCGCCGCTTGGGTCGAGCCGGTGGCGGCACGTGCGGATGCACTTGCAGCGCGCCTCGTCGCCCGCGCATAGTGGCCTCATGCCGATCGCGGAACTCAACGAACAGAAGATTTTCTACGACATCACGGGGCCGAGCACCGCACCCGTCGTCGCGTTTTCGAATTCGCTGGGTGCGACCGTCGAAATGTGGGACGGCGTGGTGCGCGCCCTCGCCCCGCATTATCGCTGCCTGCGCTACGATGCGCGCGGCCACGGGCGCTCGGCGCACCAAGCGGGCCCTGCGAGCCTTCGCGACTATACCGACGATCTCGTGCAGCTCCTGGACCGGCTCGATATCGGCCAGGCGCATATCGTGGGCCTGTCGATGGGCGGCATGGTCGCGCAGGATTTTGCGAGCCGCTATCCCGCGCGCACGGGGCATCTCGCGTTGCTCGCGACCGCCTCGGCACTGCCGCCCGCGGATAGTTGGCTCGCGCGCGCCAAGACCGTGCGCGAAGGCGGGCTCGGCGCCATCGTCGATGCCGTGCTGCAGCGTTGGTTCAGCGCGTCGGCCGACCCGGCAATGGTGGCGCTCAACCGCGCCCGCATTCTCGATATCGACGCGCACGGCTATGCCGCAGCATGCGAGGCGATCGCACACGCCGATCTCGGCGCACAGTTGGCGCACATCAAAGCGCCGACGCTGGTTGCGGCGGCAACGCTCGATCCCGTCACCACCGTCGCGATGGGCCAGGAACTTGCCGCCGGCATTGGCGGTTCCAAATTTGCGACCGTCGCGGATGCCGCGCACCTGTTCGCGATCGAACGCGCCGCCGAAACGGCGTCCTTGCTGCTCGATTTCCTGCCGCCGCCGCGCGCGAGTGCGGATGCTCCGTTTGCATCGGGGCTTGCCAACCGCAAGGCCGTGCTCGGCGTCGACCACGTGCAGCGCTCGCTCGACAAGGCCGGATCGTTCGGCCAACCCTGGCAGGATTTCATCACGCGCATCGCCTGGGGCGAGATGTGGGGCGACGCGACGTTGCCGTTCAAGACGCGCTCGCTCGTCACGCTCGCGATGATGATCGCATTGGGCCGCGAGGCCGAATTCAAGCTGCATCTGCGCCCGGCGCTCAAGAACGGCGTCACACCCGCCGAGTTGCGGGCACTCTTGATGCATGCCGCCGTCTATGCGGGCGTGCCGGCGGTCAACGGCGCGTTCGCGGCCGTGCGCGAAGAATTGGGAGATCTCGAATGACGACGACGTTGCGCACTCAAGTCGGCATTGTGGGGGCGGGGCCATCGGGGCTGCTGCTGTCGCATCTCCTGCATCTCGAAGGCATCGAATCGGTCGTGCTCGAAGACCGCTCGCGCAGCTACGTCGAAGAGCGCATCCGCGCGGGCGTCATCGAGCATGGCGCTGCAGCACTGCTTGAAGAGGCGGGCGTGGGTGCGCGCCTGCGCCGCGAGGGCTTGCGCCACACGGGCGTCAACCTGCATTTCAACGGCGCCAACCATCGCATCGATTTGGCCGACCTCACCGACGGCAAGGCCGTCACCGTCTACGGCCAGCACGAGGTCGTGAAGGATCTGATCGCGGCACGCCTTGCGGCCGGCGGGGATCTGCGCTTCGAGGTCAAAGACGTCGCCATCCACGATTTCAAGGGTACTGCACCTGAACTGCATTTCGTCGAGCAGGGGCAGCCCAAAAAACTCGTCTGCGATTTCGTCGCCGGCTGCGACGGCTTCCATGGCATTGCGCGACCCGCCGTGCCCGCGGGCGAACTGCAGTTTTTCGACCGGCAATATCCGTTCGGCTGGCTCGGCATCCTCGCCAAGGCGCCGCCCGCGTGCGAAGAGCTCGTCTATGCGCGCCATGCCGACGGGTTTGCGCTGCTCTCGATGCGCTCGCCCGAAATCAGCCGCCTCTATCTGCAGTGCGAGCCCGACGACGACATCGCCAATTGGCCAGAGGCGCGCATCTGGGCCGAGCTCAAGCGCCGCTTGAGCGGGCTTGCGAGCGAAGGGCCGATTCTGCAGAAGGGCATCACGGCCATGCGCAGCTTCGTGACCGAGCCCATGCAGAGCGGGCGGCTGTTTCTGGCGGGCGACGCAGCACACATCGTGCCGCCGACCGGTGCCAAGGGCATGAATCTCGCGATCGGCGACGTGCGGCTGCTGGCCCGCGCGCTCGAAGCCCAGCTCAAACGCGGCGACGGCACGAAGCTCGACGCCTATTCGACGACCGCACTGCGCCGCATTTGGAAAGCGCAGCGTTTTTCGTGGTGGATGACGTCGCTCTTGCACAAATTCGGCGACGAAACGCCATTCGACGAACGGCGGCAATTCGCCGATCTCGAATATCTCGTGTCCTCGCGAGCGGCTTTGGCGAGTTTGGCGGAAAACTATGTCGGTTTGCCGTACGACGATTAGCGCGATCGGCGTCGCGGCGGCGTTTGCGCTCGCTGTACCCGCGAACGCGAGCGAAGTCGTCGTCGATCGGCATTACGACAGTGCGGCGCTCGGGCGGCAGGCGAATTACGCGACCGTGCGGCCCGACAAGGCCGCGGGCACGCTGCCGGTCGTCTATCTTCTGCACGGACGCGACAGTTCGGCCGCCGAGTGGCTGCGCTTGGGGAATGTCGCCCAAACGCTCGACCGGCTCGTGGCGGAAAAGCGCATTCCGCCCGTGATGATCGTGCTGCCCGATGCGGGCAACGGCTGGTACGTGGACGGCCCCGCGATGGCTGCGGAGACGGCGATCGTGCGCGATCTTGCCGCCGACGTGGAGCGGAATTTCGACGTGCGCCGCGACCGGAAGGGCCGCGCCATCGCCGGCAATTCGATGGGCGGTTTCGGCGCCGTGCGCATCGCACTTGCCTATCCCGAGCGCTTTGTGGCCGCCGCCTCAATGAGCGGGGCCTTCTGGACGCGCATCAAGCCCGACACGCAAATCGACGCGACGATGGAAGCGCGCCTGGCGCGCGTGTTCTCGGGCGCGTTCGGCACGCCCTTCGATCCGAAGTTTTTCGTGGCGCGCGATCCCGAACAGACCGCGCTGCGTCTGCCGCCGGGCGCACAGCGTCCGGCGCTCTATCTCACCGCCAGCCGCGGCGACCGGTTTCGCCTTGCCGAAGAGCAGGACGTGATGGAGATGCGCCTCAAGGCCGCCGGCCTTGCGGTCACGAGTGCGGTTACCGAAGGCGACCACGATTGGGGCACGTGGGAAGCGGCCTTCCCGGACGTGCTCGAGTTTCTGGGCGCCAAGCTGACGCCTCAATAGGTGCTGCGCCCGCCGGTGATGTCGAACACGCCGCCGGTGGTGAAGGAGCATTCGGGCGAGGCGAGCCATGCCGCCATCGCCGCGATCTCGCCGATCTGCACGAAGCGCCCCATCGGAATTTTGCCGAGCATGTAGGCGACGTGCGCTTCGCTCATCTGTTTGAGGATGTCGGTGTCGGCCACCGCCGGCGTGATGCAGTTCACGAGCACGTTCGACTTCGCAAGCTCCTTGCCCATCGATTTCGTGAGCGCGATGAGGCCGGCCTTGGCGGCCGAATAGGCGGGCGCGTTCGGATTGCCCTCTTTGCCCGCGACCGACGCGATGTTGACGACGCGGCCCCAGCCGCTCTTGAGCATCACGGGCACGACGGCGCGGCTGCACAAAAACGGTCCTGTGAGATCGACGTCGATCACGCGCTTCCAGTCCGCCACGGGATATTCCCACGTCGGCGCGTTGGGGCCGGTGATGCCGGCGTTGTTGACGAGGATGTCGATGCCGCCCAGTGCGCCTACCGTCGCGGCGATCGCGGCGGCGATCGTGGCTTCGTCGGCGACATCGACTGCCACACCCGTCACGCGTTTTCCCGCCGCAAGGCGTTTGGCGGCCGCATCGATCGCTGCCGGGTCGCGGTCCCAGAGGGCGACGTCCGCACCCGAGGCCAGAAACCGCTCGGCAATGGCAAGCCCGATGCCGCGCGCCCCGCCCGTGACGACGGCCCGCTTGCCGCCGAGATCGATCTTGTTCATGGCCGTTTCTCCCCGCCTGTTTGGACTCTATCCAAGCAGGTGGGAAGGCGTGCGCCAAGCGCAAAGATGGTCAGTTCTTGGCAGGCGGATTGGTGCGCGGAAACAAGGCTTCGAGCAGTCGCTCGATCGTCTTGAACAGAAAATCGGTCGAATAGCCCGCAAGGAACCCGATTGCGACCTGGCTGAGTTTAAGAACCTGCCCGTCGGCATCGACGACGTTTGTTGCAAATAAGGTGGCCGTGCCACCGCTGACGATGCCAAGCAGGATACGATTGAGATACTCGGGTTTGTAGCTGGAATTGAACGTACGGGCGGCGATCAGCGAATGCGCGCTGCGCAGCAGATAGGCGCAAGCGCCTAGGCCGCCATAGATAAACGGCGCCAAGACGCTGAGAATCTGGGCACGCAATTCGCCGCCATCGACTTGCCCTGTGAGCGCCTGTCCCCATCGAATGACGTAGAAGTCGTTGGTGATTGCCAACGCGATGAATACAAGCGTCGTGTACCAGAGCATCCGCGTTATCTTGTATGGCGGTCTGGAACCTAACAGCCGCTGAAGAATATTCGCCGGATTGTCGGGCTGCGTGTCGCGCAGCGTGTTTGCGGTGACAGGGCTGGTGCGCGCAGTGAGAAGGTCGCAGGCCTTCAAGAAGGCAATCCAAGCCGTTTTCTCGACTTTGGTCGGAGCTGTTTCATCGTTTGGATAGGCGATATCGACGATCGGTTGGACGATAGTGTCGTCGATCGGTCCTTTGTCGGATTTTGGCGCCTCGGACAGGGCGTATTCGAGAAGTCTGCGCACATCTTCGACAAGGTCGCGCATGCCCGTGTCGATTTGCAGTGATGTCGCGTCCTCGGCGAAAAAGTCGCCGTCTGTCGGGTCATCGACGACAGTAGGCAAGGGGCTGGTCGAAGGGAACTCGTCCTGCAACGAGGCCGCCGGATCGGATGGCTTGCCCGATTGGGGATCGTTGGTTGGGTCGGTCATGACTGGTCCTTTGCAAAGCTGCGGCAGCCGCGCTCGAAATCCGCGGCTTTCTGCGGCCATAAGTTTCCGGGGTTGTCGGCGCGGCCTTTCAGCGCTTTGGCATCGCGCAGGCCTTTCACCGTTTCGAAGAACTGCAAACCGGTAAGTTTCTCGATATGCGCTACTGTTTCGAGAAAACTCTCAGCTTCAAGGTGTTTGAGCGGTCCTGAATAGCGTTTGTCGGTCTGCGCGAACAGGAAGGCCAATGCTTGGTACTTGTCGCCGTCGCGGCGGACGACGATTTTGAAGAGTTTGTCGGGAATTGCGACGGCGAGCGGACGTACCGGGTCGCCGAAACGCTGGGCGCGCGGCCGCGTCTGGTTGGGAGCGCGTAGCCACTCCTTCGGTTCGCTGTTTGTGAAGACGGGGCCGGTGATTACCCACAGATCGTCGGCGCGCTGCGCCCACGCACCCGTTCGGCACTCGAGGTCGAGCCAGCCCGTGCGGTTGAATTGGCCCAATTGCGGCACTGCATTGGCCGTCGTGTGGGAGAAGATCGCGGCCTTGGGACCGTGGCGCTCGGCGAGCGTTTTTGGCGCTAGGTGCCCGCGCTGGTACCAATCCGTCTTCGAATCGACAAAGATTTTTGTGAATCTATAGCTCTTGTCGTCGGCGGCCAGCCCCTCGTCGGCGAGTTCGGGCACGCTGAACCATCTCGATGGGCGTTCGCTGCTCGGCACTTTTGCGGTCGGACGTTTTTCGACGCGGTACGCCACAAAACGCGGGATGCGCCAGGGTTCGCCCGTCTCGGGGCGGTCGGCGAAATTCACGACGAAGGCGTCGTAGCAGATCTTTATTTCGTAGGGTCCGGCCAAGCCGGGATTGTTGCCGTGGTCGTTGTCGTTGTCGCATTTCCGGATGCCGACATCGCCGTCCTGCTCGCGCGGTTCGAGTACGCGCGGTTCTTTTGCCTGCGCCAGTCCAAGTGTCGCGACGAGCCAGATGGCGGTAAGAACAAAAATACGCATAAATAAATAAAAACATATCTAATTACGGGTGTCAAAAGACAAGAAAAAAGCGGCCGCTTGGGGCGGCCGCTTTTTGCGCGTGTGCGCGGGCTTGGGTGGCGTCAGCTGCCCCAGGTTTCTTTGGTCGTCGAGGCGTACCAGCCTTCGGCGTAGTGCGCTTCCTGCGACCGGAATTGCGCGGCGTTGGCGGGCGTGCGCGGGCTCACCCCGCCGGCACCTTGGACTGCGACGATACCTTGGGCAGTCGGGCGGAACACGTCGGCGACCGAAATGCCGTAGTCGGGTGTGATCAGCGAGTAGCACGTATTCGCGAACACCGCCGTCGGCACCGGCTGGCCGTTTACCTGTGCGCCGATGGCTTGCGCCACGAACTTCGCCTGGCTCGAGGCCGCGAAGCCGGATTTGGGCATCGCACCCGCGATCGCGGCGTCGCCGATCACATGGATGTCTTTGGCGCGCGTCGATTCGAATGTGAACGGATCGACCGGGCACCAGCCGGCGAGCGCCCCTTCGGTGGCGGCAAGGCCGCTTGCGACCGCAATGCGGCCCGCCGATTGCGGCGGGATGACGTTGGCGACCGAGGCTTTGTGCACCTCGCCGAATTCGGACGTCAGCGTGAGCGCTGCCGGATCGACGCGCACGACCTTGCCGTCTTTGCCGAGCGGCACCCACTCGATCATGGCGCCGTATTGGCTCTGCCAGCCGTCCTGGAACAGGCCCTGCTTGGAGAAGGCGTCTTTGGCATCGAGGGCGAGGATCTTCGAACGCGGCTTCGTCGTCTTGAGATAATGCGCGATCATCGCGATGCGTTCGTACGGGCCCGGCGGGCAGCGGAACGGATTTGCCGGGATCGACAGCACGACGGTGCCGCCGTCCGGCATCGCTTCGAGCTGGCGGCGCAGCAGCACGGTCTGGGCACCCGCTGCCCACGCGTGCGGCATGCGCTCGGCAGCGGCCGCATCGTAGCCCTCGAGGGCGCCAAAGCGGATCTCGATGCCGGGGGAGAGCACAAGCTTGTCGTAGGCGAGCGTTTGGCCGCCGCTGGTGCGCACGGTCTTGGCGGCCGCATCGATCGCCACGGCCGTCTCGCGAATATGGCGCACGCCGTGCGTGCGCGTGAGCGCATCGTAATTGTGCGTGATGTCGGCCATCGTCTTGAAGCCCGACAGCACGTAGTTCGAAAACGGGCAGGTCTGGAACTCGGATTTGGGCTCGACGAGTGTGACCGCAATGCTGGGATCTTCCAGGCGCAGAAACTTGGCGGCAGTTGCCCCGCCGAAGCCGCCGCCAACGACCACCACGCGCGCTTTGGCGGCGGGCTCGGTGCGGATGGCGCAGGCCGACAAAGCGCTCGAGGCGAGGAGCGAGGCGCCGAAGGCGCGCCGCGACAGTTTGAATTGAGCCATGTGTGCGATCTCCCTTAGCGCCAATTCGTCGCGATTTCGCGCGCGATGGCGCCGATCTCGTCGTCGCTGAAGCCTTTGGCGTGGCGGCTCATGACGGTTGCGGGTCGGCGGTCGTTTTTGTAGTCGAGCATCGCCTGGCGAATCTGCGTCTCGTTCTGGCCGGCCAGCACGGGGATGGCGCCCGCACTCTTGCCGTTCTGGCCGTGGCAGCCGGTGCAGGTGGCGACAAGCACGCGGCCCGATGCGGCGGGGAATGATTGCGCGGCCGGGGCGGGTGCAGGGGCGGGGGCAGGCGGCGGCGTTTGGGCGGCGACAAAGGCGGGCAGGCTTGCCGCACCGAGTGCCAGGCCGAACAGCGCAAAAAGAAACGGTTTCATGCGGGCGATTTCTCCAGCTTGGAAGTGTTCTTGCGACGCAAAGTAGGGCGCTCTTAAGCCGGGGGCAAGCACATGAATTTTATTGGCGCAGCAGCCCCGCCAGGCGCAACGCAAAGGAACTAAACGCTGGCATTAGCCCAGTTGCGCAAGCGCCGGCACCCACTCGATCAGCCAGAAGCCGAGCCCGGCATAGGCGCCCATTGCGACGAGTCCGCCCGCAACCATGAGCGCCACACCGCAGAGGGCGCGCGAGGGGCCAGACCGCAGCAGCGGCCGCAAGCCCGCCGCCACGGCAAACGTGCCGAGGCAAGCGCCGAGTGCGTAGAGTCCGGGTGCTTCGCTCGCCTGCAGAATCGGCCCGCGAAACGGTGTCGCACCGAAGGCGAGGCACGCGCCAAGTATTGCCGCCATTGCGGGCCCCGGCGAATGCGGTCGCCCGAAAGCGCCGGTGGCAGCAAGGCCGAAGGCGGAAATCCCGAGCCCGGCTGCCAGCACGATCCAGCCCCAGAAGCGGGCGGATGCGATGTCGGCAAACTCGAGCCCGCCGAGGCTTGCCGCAAAGCCGATGCAGAAGGCGGCAACCCATAGGCCCGTCGCACGCAGCGACGCCAGGTCCGCCAGTCGCAGCAACGCCGCAAACGGCAGCAGCAACGGCAGAAGCGACGGGCCGGCAAGGCTTGCGAACCCGCCCCAGAATGCGTCGAAAAATTCCATGCGCGAATGCGGTTCCTGAAGCCTGGCGCCGCAGATTGACCTTGCGGCACGAAGGCTGGCAGTGTCGCACAATTGCCATCACGATCCGGGGGGATTTTCGATGTTCAAATTTTCCGCGACACTTGCCGCCGTCATCCTGTGTGCCTCGGCCGCGTCCGCGCAAACGCAAACGCCCGTGAAATTCGCGCTCGATTGGGCGCTGCAGGGCAACCATGCCGTCTTCACGATGGCGCTCGACAAGGGCCACTATGCGCGCGAAGGCTTGGCCGTCACGATGGATCGCGGCTTCGGCTCGGGCGATACGGTCACCAAGGTCGCGTCGGGGGCCTACGATATCGGCTATGCCGATCTCAACACGGTGATCCCGTTCAATGCCAACCCGGCCAATACGGACAAGATCACGGGCGTGCTGCTGGTCATGGACCAGTCGCTGGCCGCCGTGATCCTGCGCAAAGGTGCCGTTGCAAATCCCAAGGGGCTCGAAGGGCTGAAGCTTGCGGCCCCCGAGGCCGATGCGGGCCGCATGCTGTTCCCGGCGTTCGCGCGCGCCCAAGGCATCGACCTTGCGCGCGTCAATTGGCAGACCGTCACCCCGCAGCTGCGCGAAACTTTGCTCGTCCAGCGCCAGGTCGACGGCGTGACGGGCTTCATCTCGACGAGCGTGTTCAACATCAAAATGGCGGGCGTGCAGCCTTCCGAATTGATGGTCTATCGCTACAACGACTACGGCGTGGATCTGCTGGGCTCGGCTTTGATCGTGAGCCAGTCCTTCGCCGCGCGCAATCCCGAAACGGTGCGCCGCTTCGTGCGCGCGTCGATCGCGGGCGTGCGCGAGGCACTCGCCGATCCCAAGGGCGGCATGGCGCAGCTCAAGCAGCGCGATCCTTTGTTCAACGAAGCGATCGAACTCGAGCGTTTCGAGATGGTGCGCGATCTCACGATGCTGACCGACAACGTCAAGCGCAACGGCCTGTCGGCCGTGTCGTCCGCACGCTTGGCCGCATCGGTCGCGACCGTGGCCGAGGCCTACAACGTGGCCGGCCGCGTGAAGCCCGAAGAGGTCTATACCGAAGCCTTCCTGCCGCCGGCACCTGAGCGCCGCATCTCGCCCTAGCCGCGCGGCGGGAATTTCAGATAGCGCCGGATCGAGGCCTTGTAGCCTGCGGGCATGACAAGCGCTTCGATCTCGGCGGCGGCGAACAAGCCGTATTCGAAATGCTCGTCGCTGGTGCTTGGGATGACGCCGGCGAGCGGTCGGCAGGCATAGGTCACGATCAGCACGTGGCGGTCCGGCAGCACGCGATAGCGCCAGCTGTCGAGAATGTGCGAAATCTCGGCATCGAGCCCGAGCTCTTCGGCGATTTCGCGCACGCACGCGGCTTGCGGCTCTTCGTCGGGCTCAAGGCGGCCGCCCGGCAGTTCCCATTCGTCCCTCGCATTGCGCAGCAGGCAGAAGCGCCCGTCGATCGCGAGCACGCCTTTGATCGAGACGGCGAGTGCCGCCGCCGTCATGCGCGCGCCGTCAGCGCTTTGAGGGCCGCGACGACGCCGCCATGCTCGAGATATTTGAGCCCGAGTATCGCCCCTGCCACGAGCGAAGCAAATGCCAGCACCGAGCTCACCGCCAAAGTCGAAAGGCCGGTAATGCCTTGGCCGACCGTGCAGCCCAGCGCCAATACGCCGCCTGTCCCCATCATCGCGGCACCGGCGAGATGGCGCAGCAAATCGGCCGTGCCGGCAAAACCTTCGAGCCGGAATTCGCCGCTCAAGCGTGCGGCGACAAACGCACCCGCGACGACGCCGAACACGCTGGCTACGCCGAAGCCGATTTTGGCCCCCGTCCACGTCATCAGATAGACAAGCGCGTCGCCGATCGGGGCGACGAAGGTGAAGGAGGCAAGCGGCACCGGCTCGAAATCGTCGTTGCCGACGATGCCGGTCGCAGCCCAGCCCGCCACAACCAAGAGGCCGATCAAGAGACCCGACAGGAGATTGCGCGCGTCGCTGCGGAAGCTGCGCTCTTTGAGGCAGAACCAGGCAAGGCCCAGCACGATGCCGGCGGCGAGCCCCAGCTTCGCGCGGGCGGCATCGAGGCCCGTCCAGGCCGCGATGAGATCGGGCAGCAATTGCGTCTGCGGGCCGGTCGCGCGCAGATCGATATTCGAGGGCTCGATCACGGCGACGCGTGCCGCCCCAAGGAGGCCGCGCAAGGTCATGTAGGCGAAGATGCCGAGCACGATCACGACAACGAGGCTTTTGAGGTTGCCGGCCCCCAGCCTTGCGAGGCTGCGGCTGCCGCAGCCGCTCGCGAGCGTCATGCCGATGCCGAACAAGAGCCCGCCCAGAATGGCGCCGAGCCAGCCGAGATTTGGCGTGGCGTAGATCGCTTTGCCGAGATCGACGAGGCCCGTCGCATCGAGCGCCGTGGCACCGGCGATCGCCACCGCGATCGCGAGCAGCCAGGCGCGGAAGCGGCCCCAATCCTCGAGATAGACGATGTCGGAAACCGACCCCATCGCGCAGAAATTGGTGCGCTGCACGACGGCCCCGAAGACGGCCCCGAGGCCGAAACCGAGAAGGGCAACAAGCTGATGGACGGGCAGGTCGGACATTGCGTGCGGGTCTTTCGGGGGAAGCAAAGCAGCGATGCGAATGTAGGGCTTGCGGGCGTGCATATTCAACCCGTAGGCTTGGATCACACGAACAGGAATGCGACAGATGTCGGTGACGATCCTCGATCTCAAAGGTCTCAATTGCCCGCTGCCGGTGCTGCGCGCCAAAAAGGCGATGGCGGGCCTGCCCGCTGGGGCCGCCTTGCAGGTGCTGGCGACGGACCCCGGGGCGGTGCGCGATTTCGAAGCTTTGTGCCGCAACACCGGTGCCACGCTCGAAAAACTCGTCGAACAGGACGGCGTGTTCGTGTTCGACATTCGCAAGAGCGCCTAGAAGCCGTTGACCAGCCTTGCCGCCCGGCGCGAAGGCCTATGGCTGCTGGCTGCGTTGGCGCTTTTCTGGGGGGTCAATTGGCCCGCCATGAAGCTCGCCGTGGCCGAGGTGGGGCCGTGGACCTTCCGCACGATCTGTCTTTACGTCGGCGCCGCCGGGCTGTTTGCGGTCGGCTATTTGCGCGGGCTTGATCTACGTTTGCCGCGCGGGCGGTTTTTGGCGCTGGCGGCGGCCTCGTTCCTCAACATCACGATCTGGCACGTGACCTCGGCCTACGGGCTTGTCGTGATGTCGGCCGGGCGCGCGGTGCTGGTCGCGTTCACGATGCCGCTCTGGGCGTCGCTGCTGGGCGCCGTGCTGCTCGGCGAGCGGTTGAGTGCGCGCAAGATCGGCGCATTGCTGTGCGGGGTTGCCGGCCTCGGGCTGTTGGCGCTGCCGGCGGGCGATGCGCTGGCGCAATCGCCGTTGGGGCTCGCTTTGATGCTGGCGGCCGCGGTCGGTTGGGCGGCGGGCACGGTTGCCGTCAAAGCGATGCGTTTCGAGATGTCGGCCGTCACGCTCACGGCGTGGCAGCTTGCGATCGGCGGCGTGCCGGTGCTGGCCGGCATGGTGGTTTTCGAAGGCGGCGGGTCGGGCTTTGCGCATTCGGTACCGTCGCTGCCCTCGCTCGTGGGGCTCGTCTATGCCGCGACCGTGCCGATGATTTTCTGCCATTGGGCGTGGTATCGCGTGCTCGAGATCCTGCCCGCGTCGTTGGCATCCATCGGCACGCTCGCGGTCCCGGTCGTGGGCGTGCTGAGTTCGGCCCTGCTGTTGGGCGAAGCGCTGGGCTGGGCCGAACTCGCGGCGATGGCCTGCGTCGTGGCGGCCTTGGCGCTGGCGTTGCTGCAGTTCTGAAGATCTAGTCGGCGGCGATGTCGGCGGCGGCGGCTTTTGCCGCGGCCTCTTCTTTGGCCGCCAGGCGCGCGGCGGCTTTGCGGCTGTGGTGGCGATGGACGAAATAGACGATCGCCGACGAGCCCACGAACACGCCCAGCATCACGTAAAGGAAGTAATGCACGACGTCGCCCAACATGGCTTCGAGCGCCCGGCCGAAGATGTAACCGATCCCGACGAAAGAAGAGGCCCACACGAATGCCGCCACGAAATTGAGGGCGGCAAAACGCAGCGGATCGATGCGCGCAACGCCCATCGCGAAGGAGGCAAAATTGCGCACGCCGTAGATGAAGCGGAACGACAGGATGAACCACGTGTCGTAGCGCTTGAGCATTTCAAGCGCACCGTCGACGCCCGCCCGCCATTTCGGGCGCCGTTCCAGCATCTGGCTGCCGTAGCGCCGCCCGATCCAGAACCACATTTGATCGCCGGAAAAGCTGCCGAGCCAAGCGACGACCAGCAGCACCCAGACATTCAGCGTGCCTTGCTGGGCGGCGGCACCGGCAAACAGGACGAAGGTTTCGCCCTCGAAGAAGGTCCACAGGAAAATGATCGCGTAGATCAGCGTCCCGTATTGGGCAATCAAGGCATGGATATCGGCCGCGGGTTCCAAATGAGAGTCCTTGAGGTCGAGCCGGCTTTTACGTCGCGATTGTCGGTGGCCGATTATGCTATAAGAAGGACATGGACGTTATCACGTTCCGGCTCCGGGAAAAGGGGGCGGAACGCGGGAGTCGGGAGATAGACGATGGCGCGCAGCGGTATCTTGGCACTGGCAACGGCATTGGCGGTCGCAGGTTCGATCGCGTTCGACGGCAATCCCGCGGCTGCAGCGGACGATCCGCGCGCCAACAACTCGCCCCCCAAGGTCAACAAAGAAGCCGACGAACTCAACACACGCAATCCGCGCGTGTTCCATGCCGGCCCCGGCAAGCCGCTCTCGGGCAATACGTGGGTCGCACCGTCCTCGGTGCCGAAAAAACCGGCCGCCGACGCCAAGCACTGATTCGAAACGGGCTGGGTTAGGGGGCTGAAATGCGGGCAGCGCGCGGCGCTTCGCTGCATTCGGTAACGCCGCCCAGCGTGCGGATGCAGCGATATTGCGCATTGGGATCGGGCAGTTTGCCCGGCAGTGGCGTCTCGTTGTAGCGCGCCATCTGGTCGCAGATGAGTTTGCGGTCGCCGGTGAGGTACATCTCGTCGCAGCGCCCGGGCAGGAAGTTCGGGCCGACCAGCATCGCAGCTCCAACCACGCCGGGTGTGACGATGGCGTTTACGTAGGGCGCCGCGAAGTTGCTGACTTTTTGGGGCACTGCCGACAGCGGCGGACTGCCCTGGAAGCTCGGCGTTTTGGTGCAGGCCGCCAATGCCATGCCGACAAGGCAGACCGTCAAAAATGCGCGAGCGCGATGATTTATCTTTAACATATCTAAAATTTATCCTAAATGTATTAACAAAGCGTGAAGATCGGCGAAAAAATCAGTCGCCGCGGCGATAGCGGTCCAAGTCGCTGAGGAAGCGGTCGAAAGCCGCTTTGGGCGTCAAACCCGTTGCGGCTTCGAAACGTACGACCTCTTGCAGCGTCAGTCTTTTGATCGGCGCAAAGAGGCTGTCGAAAAGACTGAGGAATTCGTCTTTGCCGAATTGCGCGACGTCGAGCCCGTCGCCGAGCTGCACGTATTTGTTGGGGGCGAGGCTCACCGACGTCTGCTTGTGCTGCATGATGCGCATGAACCAGTCGCGGCGCGTGTCGAAGCGTTTGAAGGACTGGGCGATGCGCACGAGCACCTGCCAGAAAATCGCCTGCGTGCGCGGATCGTTGTAGAAGGTGTCCCACGCGAACGCCTCGCCCGCTTTGTCGCGCATCTCGTCGAGCACGGCCGCACAGGTGGCGTTCCAATCGCTTTCGGCCTCGCCGACCAGCGCTTGCACGAAAAAGAAGAAATTGTGGAGAAGCGCCCGGTCGAGGCGCCGCGACTGGAAAAAATCGCCGAGCGGGTGCGCCACGAGCCGTCCGAACGCGTTGATGCGCCGATGCTGGTTCTGCGATTCGACGATCGAGGCCACGACCTGGCCGAAAACGGCGCGGTAGAAATTTTCGATCTCGCCCGAACTTTTCATCGCCTCGCCGATGCGCGCGATATCGGCAGAATCGAGCTTGCCGCCGTTTCTTGCGGCTGTTTCCTGGGCCGTCTTCGCGAATGCGTCGAGCATCGTGACGACGGCGTGGCGGATCAGCAGGGGGCCTTTTGCGAACATGACGGCGCAAAGTCTAGACCGTCCGCGCGCATCTTGGGAAATGTTCGTAACGCCCGCTTCTGTGCGGCCGGATTCTTGGCTAACATCCGGCGCAAATGCCCGTTTCGGGCCTTGGGGGATGCTTCATGTCGGACGACGGCGAAATGGAACTTGCAGGCGGGATCGCCGTGCTGGCGGCAGCACCGGGCCACGCGCATGCGGCACGGCTGGTTTGGGCCGACAGCCTGTTCGCGCAGGAATTCGCCGACGCCGAGCCGGGGGCGGCCGCCTTCGGCGACGAGGCACCCGCAGCCTTGCTGGCGGCGATCGACGGCATCGCAGAGGGTGCGGTCGCAAAGGTGACGTGCGCGCCTGCGATGCTGTTCGCCAGTCGCTTCGAGGGTGTCTTGCGCGTCGTGGGGCTGGGGGCCGGTCGCGTGCTGCTGGCCCTTGCGGTCGCGGCCGAGAACGAAGCCCAGGCGGCCGAATCGCGCCTTGCCGAAACGCTCGACGCCGTTCCCGTCGCAGCCGCCCTTGTGGCCGTTGCCGACGGCACGATCCTGTGGCTCAACGCGCCGTTCCGCGAATTGCTCGACGGCAGCGAGTTCGACCTGATGGGCACGTCGCTCGCCGGCCATTTCGCCTTGCCGGGGGCCTTCAAAACGCTGATCGCGGCAACCGGCAAGTTCGCGGCATCCGCACCGATGCCGACCCCGCTCAAGACGCTGTCGGGCATCATGACGCCCGTGGCGGCGACCGCCAAGCGCATGCCCTTCCGCGGCCAGGAAGCAGCTTTGGTCTGCCTGTCGCACGGATTCTAAAAAAAAGCGGGCTTAGGTCCCTGTCTTGCGCGCCGCTGCTTCGAGCTCGTCGATGAGCTGCATGCCAGGGACCACTTCCGAGCGGACGAATTCGAGCCGTTTGTTCGGGCCGCCGCTTGCCGAGGGGAAGCGGTCGCGCCACAGCTGCATCTTGACCGACAGGCCGCACAAGACGCCGCCGATGGACCGGTGGTTCGAGAACACCATGTCCTTCATGCGGCTGAAGCTGTCGGCGTTGATGTCGCGCCAGAAATCCGAACTCTTGCGGTTGAAGGCTTCGAAACGGCCGGTGAGCGAAATGATCACGCCCGACATCGACTCGCGCGTCTTGTCGAGCATCTGCTTCGACATGCGGTCGCCTTTGATCATCTGATTGTCGTCGAGCGGCTTCACCCAATCGAGGAAGCTCTGCACCTGGGGCACGACCTTGTCGAGGCACGAACGGAAATAGGCGAGCGACAGGAACGTGTCGCCGTAGTCTTCGAGGAAGCGCGGGATCTCGGTCAGCGGCACGTTGAGCTTCTGCGACATCATGCGCAGATTCTTGAGCGCGTCGTCGCGGTTGGGCGTCGAAATCAATTTCATGATGTCCGACACGTCGTTCACTTCGAAATCCGCGTTGCCGTAGATCTGCTGGATCAGCGGATGCGTGAACACCTTCATGTGGTCGGTGAGTTCGCGCCGCTTGGCGTCCGACAGCTGCAGGGCGGTCTTCTCGTCGATGGGCAGATTGAGGCTGCGCAACGCCACGCGCAGCGTGTACACGTCGAACGAGGGGATGCTGCTGAGGCTCTGCAGCAGCGGCATGTCGGCGCGCAGCTGGGCGCCGTAGCTCTGGAACACGCTGTTGAGCGCGTCGAGCGGCACCTGCGCCGATTTGTGGCCTTGGTCTTTGTAGAGTTCGACGACCGAATCGAGCCGCACGTTCTTGATGAGGCGCAAGCGCCGCAGGCCCGGCGTTTCGAGCGGGATGATGCTGAGCGGCAGAATATGGAGCGCGTCCTGGCCCTCGGCATCGTATTCGCCGGGATTCATGTCGCCGGCAACTGCGGGCGGCGCTTCGGGTGCTTTGGCTTGTTCCATGATCAAGGCTTTTACGCCGGAAGCGGGGCCATTGCTAGCCCCGATATGCCCGCATTGACGTCAGTCGAAGAGCTTGTCGATATCGGCCTGCGAGGCGGTAGCGCCTGCGGGCGCTGGGGTCGGTGCGGCGGCCGGCGGCGGCGGTG
>VYKU01000042.1_pt1 | contig 68362 bp, 18 predicted proteins | sample 5114491 | NCBI WGS metagenome assembly VYKU01 (sample SAMN12291796, study PRJNA351875) | freshwater metagenome | isolation source: freshwater lake | place: USA: Michigan, Gull Lake | collected 2011-07-05 | reverse complement strand
TTTTCAGGGAAAAAGTACCTGAATTTTCCCCCTGATCACTCCCAGGCCTGGTACTTTTTGATTGACAAAAAGTCTAAAAGTCTTACCCAACAAGGTTTTTAGATTTATTCAGCAAGCCCTAATTAACCAAAATTGCAGGAGTCAGTCCTGATGAAAAAATTTTCACCACCAGAGATGAAAGAGGTTTCCTTCCCTACACCCTACACCCTCTTTCAAGTCAGGAGTCTTTAAGCAGTCAGCAACTCGGACTGTGATAATAACTAGAAAACGGTTACGACTGTTTTGGGTTGAGAATACTATTAATAATCAGAGCGTTTTTGGGAAGATAAGGAGGATCAATCATTTCACGATGAATACCAGTGGCATAATGATTGATTCTTTCTCCTTTTGTTGCTTGTATCCAATCATCTTGAGCTTCATAATTTCCCTCAGCACGAATCAAATGAATAGTCCCTTGAATTTGTACATTTTTTAAGTCAGAATTCCAAAGAAAATTAAAGTATTCCCACACTTGATTATAAGTGCGATTGCGGAGTTTTTGATTCTCTAAAAAGTAACCTCTTAATTGCTGACGTTTGGGATTTAATAAGAAAACATCAACCCCTTCTTGAATCTCTGACATATCAGCTTTTTTAGCCTCACGTCCTCCTCTGTAAGTATCCAGTAAAATGACATCAGAAACAACTCTCCCTCGACTTTCTAATTGTTGAGCCATTAACATCGCTAAAAATCCGCCAGCGGAATGTCCCATTAATTTTATATCTTGATTCTGAGCCAAATCCTCAATTAATTCAGCGTATTTTTCTAACATTAATTCATCGCTAATATACCGGAAAGTATAGAGAGCATAATCCGTTATATACTCTGCTAAATTGGCATAAGCAGCAGCGAAACCAAGAGCGGGAGGAAATAAAAAGACGGCTTTTTTTTGCTCCTTATTAAACACCACATAAGGACGTTCTTTCGGTTGAATATTCATCTCCTGAGCATAGATAATATAATCGCTTAATTCGGCTACTGTTGGCTTTTCATAAATCATTGATAAAGGAATTTCTATGGCCATTTTTTCATAAATTAAAGCCATAAGATTCATAGCTTGTAAGGAATGACCACCCAACTCAAAGAAGTTATCATTAACCCCTATCTTGCCAGCTTGTAGAAGTTGTTGCCAAAGGCTTACTAAGATAGTTTCCGTTGAATTGCGGGGGGCTAAATAGGGTGATTCAACTAGAGAAGTCTTATCCGGTATAGGCAATTTATGAACGTCTATTTTCCCATTAGGATTTAAGGGAAAATCCGACAACATGACAAAGGCAGAAGGGATCATGTAAACGGGTAATTTCTGCTGTAAGAAACGACGCAAATCCTGGGAAGTTAATAAAGTATCTTTTCTTATTACATAAGCAACTAACCGTTGATTATATAAGGTATCTTCCCGCATAATCACAACAGTTTGTTCAACGTTGGGATGAGTTTCTAAAACCGTCTGAATTTCTCCTAATTCAATGCGTAAACCTCTCAGCTTGACTTGATTATCAATCCGCCCTAAATATTCAATATTGCCCTCAGGAAGATAGCGAGCTAAATCCCCCGTTTTATATAATTTACCCTGAGCAAAAGGATGAGGAATAAATTTTTCAGCCGTTAATTCAGGTTGGTTGAGGTATCCACGCGCTAAACCCATTCCACCAATATGTAATTCTCCAGCAACACCAATAGGAACCGGTTGAAGATAACTGTCGAGGATATAAACTTGGGCATTAGCAATGGGACGTCCAATAGGAATTAACTGGGAATTTGGCTGACAGCACCAGACAGTAGCATCAACGGCGGCTTCTGTTGGTCCATAAGCGTTATATAATTCACAGTTTAACTGCTGAAAAAATCGTTGATTGAGTTCATAAGATAAGGCCTTGGGATGTTGCAGAAAAACTCGCAATATTGAGGGAACACAAGTGAAATAAGTTACTTGTTCTTGCACAATTAAATCTATTAAATAATCTATATCTTTATACCCGTCAGGTTTCGTCACGACTAGGGTAGCACCAGATGTTAAAGATGAGAAAACTTCCCAAACTGAAACATCAAAACTAAAGGGAGTAATTTGGAGAATGCAATCTTCAGAGTTAAGATTATAATTATCAATATTATATTTTAGAGTATTGCAAATTCCTCTATGAATATTCATCACACCTTTAGGTTTTCCTGTTGAACCAGAAGTGTATATAACATAAGCTAAATTTTCTACCAATCTGTATCTAAACACAGTATTTCGGGGCAATTTTCTGGTAGAGATTGAACTAAAGATTGCTGAGTTAACAACAGAGAGATAGCTGAATCAGATATCATATAATCCAAGCGCTCAGGGGGATAATTAGGATCCAAAGGAACATAAGCTCCCCCGGCTTTAATAATTCCCAATATTCCGATGATCATCTCAAAGGAACGCTCAATAAAAATCCCCACTAATACTTCTGAAGTTACGCCTTTTTCTTGTAAATAGTGACCGACTTGATTAGCTCGATTATTTAACTCTCGATAGGTCAATTTTTCGCCATCAAAAATAAGAGCTATTGCCTCGGGATTATCTCTAACTTTTTCTTCAACTAACTGGTGCAGACACTTTTGAGAATAAGCGACTTCGGTTTGATTCCACTCTATTAGTAATTGATGCCGTTCTTCAGGGGTTAATAAATTAATCTCAGATAATTGACAATCTGGATTCTGAATTACACTTTCAATAATTTGTAAAAAGTGACCGCTCATTCTGGCGATGGTTTCAGGCAAAAATAAATCTGGCTCATATTCAATAGCTAATATAAGATTATGACTATCTTCAAAGAAGCTCCAAGTCATATCAAATTGAGCCATGCGTGGTTTTAGGGGATAGGGTTGATGTTCCAAACCTGGAATTTTTAAAACAGTTTTGCTTTCTTTACCCAGTAGAGAAAACATGACATCAAATAAGGGATTTCGGGACAGATCTCGTTCTAAATTGAGAGCAGATACTAATTTATCAAAAGGATAATCACGATATTCATAAGCATCAAGACAGGTGTTAGTTACTTCCCCTAAGACTTGCTTAAAAGTTACTCCCTCTGGTAATAAAGTTCTCAAAGCCAAGGTGTTAACATAAAACCCGATCTGGTTTTCTAAATCAGGATGATTTCGTGCTGAAATAGGGATACCAACTACTAAATCCCGTTGACCGGTGTGGCGGTAGAGTAATATTTTAAAGAAAGTCAGTAGGGTAATAAATAGAGTCGTATTATTTTGAGTTGCAAAGGTTTGTAATTGTTGGCTAAGACTCTCACTAAATTGATAAGTGTAGGAAGCCGCTTGAGAAGATTTTACTTGAGGTCGAGGGAAGTCTATCGGTAAGTTTAAGATAGGGGGATGTTCGGAAAAAACCTCACACCAATACTCATGTTGTTCTCTAACTTCTTCACTTTCTAACCACTGATTTTGCCATGCCGCATAATCTTTATACTGTAGGGTAAGAGGGGGTAATTCAGCTTTTTTTTGTTGAGTATAAGCAGAGTATAATGTAAAGAACTCTTGAAAGATAATATCAAGTGATTGTGCATCTCCAATAATATGATGGACAGTCAAACCAAAGATAAATTCTTCTGACTTAATCTGCACCAATAAGACCCGAATAAGGGGCAACTTTTCTAAACTAAAAGGTAAATTTGCCGAATCTTGAATTAAATCATCTGCCAAGAGTTCAGCATCTTTTTCTTCTCTTAAATCTTTAAAAATGATTAACTGTTCTGTGGAGATTTGCTCATGAATAACTTGCTTAATATTGCCCCCAACACTGGTAAAAGTGGTTCTGAGAATTTCATGACGGTTCACCAGTTCTTGAAAGGCTGCTGTTAATATAAAAACATCTAACTTGCCATTAATTCTCATGGCAAGCCTAATATTATAAGCACTAGAAGATTCGCTGATATGCTGCAAAATCCAAAGCCTTCTTTGACCGTGAGAGACTTGGTAATATTTTTGTTTTTCCAGTGGGTTAATTGAGTCAGATTGTGGTAAGTTGATCATCGTTTTTGTCGGGATTGAATTAATACAGCTTGTTCTTTTAAAGTATTATGGGTAAAAATTTCCCGTAATCGGAGGGAAACCCCAAATTGATTACGGATTTGTGACACTAAGCGCATCGCCTTTAGACTGTTTCCTCCTAGTTCAAAAAATGACTGATTACTGTTACTCACTTCTGCTTCTAATAACTCACCCCAAAGGGAAGCTAATAAAGCTTCTTGTGGATTAAAATCTGGGACTTGGTTAGTTGAGTCAGTAATATTTTCTTCGGGTTTTGGCAAAGCTAGACGATGAATTTTTCCATTGGGTAACAAGGGAAAAGCTTCTAACCGCATTAAAAAGCTAGGCTGCATATAAATCGGTAAGAGTTGCTTTAATTTACCTCGAATATATTCCTGATGAACTGTATCCTCTGCTTGATAATAAGCAATTACGGTTACTAATTCCTCCTTTTTATTAGCTATAACTAAGGCTTTTTCTACTCCCTCAATCGCACTGAGGACATCTTCAATCTCTCCTAATTCAATCCGTACCCCATTTAATTTAATTTGGTTGTCACTGCGTCCTATTACTTCTAAAGTTAGATCAGGAAGCAGTCTGCCTAAGTCTCCAGTACGATAAACTATATCCCTCCCCCCATTCAAAGGATTAGGCACAAAAACTGAATGAGTTAAGCTTTCATCTTGATAATAACCTTTTGTTAAATAGGGGGATTTAACGAACACTTCTCCTACTTCTCCTATTGCCCTGGCGCGATTTCTATCAACCACTGCATAAGCGGCATCTGGCAAAGTTTGACCACCCGGAACCCGTTCATAGGGAATATTATTAGGGTTAGGAATTCGATAAAAATGCTTAACAAATGTAGTTTCACTCGCTCCATAAATATTCACAAATTCTGTCTGAGAGCCAAAAATTTGATGCCATTCAGCCAGTTCTTTCACAAATAAAGGCTCTCCTCCTAAGACAAAAATTCGCAAATTTTTCAGGAGATTATGAGCATTAATTAAACCACGCCCCATCTTTAAAAATAGACGCATTACCGAGGGGACAGTGTGTAGTAAGTTAATTTTCCATTCTCCTATTCGCAGTAATAAAAGCTCTAAGTCTTCTCGCTCTGTACTCTCTGGAATATACAGAGTTCCCCCTGAGCATAAAGTCACACAGGTTTCCCTCAAATAAGCATCAAAATTAATTTGAGCAATTTGTAAACAGCGCCAACTTTCATTAATGCCAAATTCCCGTTTTTCCCAATCAATGAAATGACGTAAGCTGCCGTGACTGCCTAAAATTGCTTTAGGTTCACCGGTTGAGCCAGAAGTAAACATAATATAATTAGAATCATCAGCATCCGGCATAGCTAGAACGGGTTGCAGTTTGCTTAATTGGCAAGGAAACTCTTGATAATCCATGCCATTCCACTGATGATATTGCTGAATTTTATGAGCCTTAACCACTAAGATATGAGGCGGTTTTTCTAATGCGGATAGTTGGGGTTTAATCCCCTCTAAATTCTCCGCCGCAACTAAGATAATTTCGGGGCTAGTTTTAATCATCATGCGTTGCCGACGCTCCTCTGGTTCATCTAAACGTAGAGGTAAATAGATTCCTCCGGCTTTAAATACTGCCAGCATGGCGATTAACTGACGATAATCTCCTTCTAGGAGAACACCACAAACCTTGTCTTTTTCCACGCCTAATTCTTTTAAGGCATAAGCCCAAAAGTTAGTTAGTTCATGTAATTCTTGATAGCTAAATTTACCCCCTGGATAAATAATCGATGTTTTCTCCGGTTTGGCTTCAACTTGGTCAATAAAATCATGGATAATGGTACGGGTTTCTAAGCGAGGAATAGGATTGATAAAATTGGCGATGAAAGCGGTTTCTGCTGCCGATAACAAAGAAATGTCTTTGACGGGTTGGGCAGGGTTAGATAGCATTTCATTCAAGAGTTTATCGAAGTGAATGAGACATTTTTTCATCCTCTCCTCTTGGAATAAGTCGGTGTTATAAATTAGCTCTAATCTGAGTTTTTCCTGAGCTTCACTAAACACAAAAGATAGCTCAAACTTACTGGTCGGGGTCAGGGAATCTAGAGATTTTATTTGTATATTTTCTAAGCCTACAGGTTGATCAAAATTTTGCAGAAGGACTAATATATCAAACAAGGGAGTGCGGTTAATTTCTCTAGAAACAGCTAATTTTTCTACTAAAATATCAAAGGGATAATCGGAATGTTCTAAGGCTTCGGTAACGGTTTGACGAACCTTTGCGAGTAGATTTTTGTAGCCTTTTTCGGGTTCAATTTGGTCACGAATAACTAAGGTATTGAGAAATAAACCGATTAGAGATTGCAGTTGAGGATGGTTTCTAGTGGCGATTTCTGTACCAATAGTAATATCATGTTGACCACTGTAGCGATACAGCAATATTTTGACAGCCGCTACCAATGCCATGAATAGGGTTATTTCGTTTTCCTGACAAATTTTTCTTAATTTAGAAATCGTTTCTCGGTCAAATGTCCAGCTTAAATGAGAACCCTTAAACGTCTTTATTTGGGGACGTTTAAAGTCTGTCGGTAAGTGAACTCTGGTCAGTTGTCCATTGTCCAGTTTTTGCCGCCAGTAATCTAGGTTTTTTGAATTATTTTCGCTCCTTAAAAGATTATTTTGCCACCCTGCATAATCTTTATATTGTATCGGCAATGGCTCTATACTAGGCTGTAATCCTTTGGCTAAATCAGAGTAGTATTCTAAGCATTCTTTAGCTAACAAACTCATTGACCAACCATCACAGATAATATGATGAATTTCTAACTCCAAAATATATTCATTCGGAGACAGTTTATAAACCTTAGAGCGCACCAGGGGACTTTTTTCTAAGTCAAACGCTTTTCTCTCTTTTGCAATCGTTTCTAAGATTTCTTCATCAGGTTTATTTGTCCAGTCTTTAAATTCCCAATCAAAAGGACGATTTTGCCGGATTTTTTGTTGTGGTTCACCGTTAATTAAAATGAAAGATGTCCGCAGGGATTCATGACGGGAAATCAATAATTGTATGGCTTTTTCAAAGACATCTGGACTAAAATCTCCTGCTATTTTGAGAGTGGAAACAATATGATAAGCTACATTATTGAGATCCATCTGTTGCAAGACATAGAAACGTCTCTGAGCATGGGATGTTTCGTAGGTTTCTTGTGCAGATACAAGGGGAATAGTGGCTACCGTCAGAGGGGTAACAGTGCTTAATAATTCTGCTTGTTCAGCAATGGTAGGATGAGCAAATACTTGTTTAATGGGCAAAGATTGCCCTAACTTTTCTTGAATTTTACTCACTAGAGAAATAGCTTTTAAGCTATGTCCTCCTAACTCAAAGAAGTTGTCATTAACCCCTATTTGTGATAGCTGAAGAACATCTTGCCAAATCTGAGCTAAGAGGCTTTCTTTTTCATTTCTTGGGGCTAGATAAGCAGATTCAATAATTGATGTCTCATCGGGGACAGGTAATTTTTTCCTGTCTATCTTGCCATTGTTATTTAAGGGAAAATCTGACAACATGACAAAGGCAGAAGGAACCATATAAGCGGGGAGTTGCTGCTGCAAGAAACGGCGCAATTCTCCGATACCTAATGAGGGGAATTTCCTGACTATATAAGCGACTAAGCGTTGATTTTCTGACGTATCTTCTCGCAAAATAACTACGGCTTTTTCCACTTGAGAATGGGTCTCTAAAACTGCTTCTATTTCCCCTAATTCAATCCGTAATCCCCTCAGCTTAACCTGATTATCAATGCGCCCTAAAAATTCAATATTGCCCTCTGGAAGATAGCGAACTAAATCCCCCGTTTTATATAATATACCCGAATTAAAAGGGTTAGAAATAAATTTTTCTTGAGTTAATTCCAGACGATTGAGATAACCCCGCGCTAACCCCACACTGCTAATATGTAACTCTCCAGGAACCCCAATCGGAAGCGGTTGTAAATTCTGATCTAAAATATAAACTTTTGTGTTAGAAATTGGCTTGCCAATAGACGGGGATGAGGAGTTTCCTTCCTCATAATCGGGAACTATTCCTGAAGTGGTTACTACTGTATTCTCTGTAGGACCATAATTATTAATAAGCTTAAAAGGCCTTGATACTGAAGGATAATGATGGAGTTTATCCCCACCCGTTAAGATAATTCTGAGGGCTATATTTTCATCCCATTCTAAAGATAAAATCTTCTCAACTAGGGGAGTTGGTAAAAAGCTGACGGTGATTTCTTGGGCAATTAACCAGTCTCGCAAGTCCGGGGGAGATTGCATGATTTCAGGTTTAACTAAGACAAGACTCGCACCGGCTGTTAAACAGGGCCATAACTCCCAAACCGCAGCATCAAAAGCGCTTCTTGCTAGTTGAGTAGTTTTGTCTAAAGGCGTAATTTCAAAAGCGTCTTGATGCCAACAAATTAAATTCATTAACCCCCGATGGCTAATTAATACTCCTTTGGGTTTTCCCGTTGAACCTGATGTATAAATAACATAGGCTAAATTCTCAGGAGTCGTTAGATTGAAGGGATTTTCTGGGCTATAGGTAGCTATCTTTTCCCAATCCCTATCTAAACACAGTAATTCGGCACCAGTTTGGGGAAGAAAATCCCCTAAAGATTCCTGAGTTAACACCAAAGAAACACCCGAATCTGAGAGGATATCCCCCAAGCGCTCGGTAGGATAATCTGGCTCTAAAGGTACATAAGCTCCCCCAGCTTTTAATATCCCTAATAAACCGATGACCATCTCTAGGGAACGCTCCATAAAAATACCGACCAAACTTTCTGGATTTACACCCTTATCTCGTAAACAGTGAGCTAACTGATTTCCCCGGTTATTTAACTGTTGATAGGTCAATTTTTGGTCTTCAAAAATAACCGCTATTCCCTCGGGATTCTGGGCAACTTGTTCCTCAAATAATTGATGTAAAGACTTATCTAAAGGATAATCAGCCTCAGTATTGTTCCACTCTACTAATAACTGATGTTGCTCTTCTGTTGTCAATATAGGTAATTGTGTTACTCGTTGCAGAGGTTCAGTAACAATTCCTGTTAAAATAGTCTGTAAATGTCCTGCCATCCGTTCAATCGTATCCTGAGTAAAACGGCCAGTATCATAGATTAACTGAATCAGTAACTCCTGTTTAGGAATAGCAACCACCGTCAAAGGATAATTAGTTTCCTCAAAATTCTCCACATCCTTAACCCTTAAGGATTGACGAGAATCTCTCGATAACGCTTCTCTGGGATAATTCTCAAAAACGACCAAACTCTCAAACAGGGGAACCCCCGGTGGAATATCACTTAATCTCTGTATTTCAGCCAGAGAAACATAAGCATAATCCTGAATTTCTGCTTGCTTTTGCTGTAATTCCTGTAACCAAGATAGCAATAAATCTGATTCTCTGATGGAGACTCGCAGCGGCAATGTATTAATAAATAATCCTACCCTATGTTCTACCCCTGATAAATCATGGGGGCGACCAGAAACCGTAACCCCAAATAAAACTTCTGACTCCCCACTATAGCGACTGAGAAGAATCGCCCAAGCGGCCTGTACTAGAGTAGATAAGGTCAGATTATGCTTTTGTGCCAAAGATTGCAGGTCTTGGGAGTGAGAAGCCGATAAATGACAGTTATACTCTTTATAAGTCGGCTTACCTTCAGATTTCATTAACTGGAGTCTGTCCACCCTCAGGGGGGTGGGAGTCATAAACCCTTCAAGAGTTCGCTGCCAAAAACTCTCAGCAACAGATGGGTTTTGCTGCTGTAACCAAACAATATAATCTTGATAAGGATGCGGCAAAGGAAGATGATAACTTTTCCCTTGAATACCTGCCTCATAAAACCCTAAAACTTCTTGATAAATAATAGGCATACTCCAACCATCCAGAATAATATGATGATGATTGCAGAGGAATTTATAAGTTTGGTCTGATAGTTGAATCATCAAGCAGCGCATTAAAGGAGCAACTTTGAGTTCAAACCCTTGTTGACGCTCTGTTTGTAACAATAAATCTAAACGTTGTTGTTGTTCTCTGGGGGAAAGATTGCGCCAATCTTGATAATCCCAAGGCAAATCAACCTTTTTTCGCACAATTTGCAGAGGTTTTTCCCGTTTTTCCCAAAGAAATAGAGTCCTTAATACCGAGTGACGCTCGACAACTTTTTCCCACGCTTGCCTAAAAACTGTAAGGTTAATTTCTCCCTCCAGAGTAATTAGAGTTTGGCTACAATAAATCCCTGAATCAGGAGTATAAAGACTATGAAAGAGCATCCCTTCCTGCATGGGGGAAAGAGGATAAATAGACTCCACATTTTTGGCGGGTTGATTTTTTGTGTCTGCCATGAAAGATTCTCCTTATTAGTCAATTTCTGCCAGAATATCGTCTAATTCCTGTTGATTCAATTGCGCTACCGGAAAATCCGAGGGAGTGTAACCCCCAGCATCAGGAGATAAACAATGCTCAATCAATTTCAGCAAAGCTTCTTTATAGCCGCGCCCTAAATATTCTACCGTCGAACGTTCATAGATGAGATCGCTATACGTCCAGTTTACTTGTAACTGTCCCTCTATAACTCTGGCCGTAATCTCTAATAAATGACTACGATGTCCCTTAAGACTGTGATTAGGCCCCTTAGACTCATCCGCTAATTTCCAATCCCCTTTTTGCAATTGTCCTTGCTCAAATTGACCTAAATAATTAAACAAAACTTCTCTGGCAGGAATTTCAGCTAATTGAGACTTAATATCAGCCTCATCACTCAAATATCGCAAAATTCCATAGTCAATTCCCTTGTGAGGAATAGCTCGTAACTGTTCCTTAATAGATTTGAGTCGCTCACCGGGGTGATTTTCGGGGGGGAGTCGCAAAACAACCGGAAAAAGACTGGTAAACCAACCTACCGTCCTCGATAAGTCAACCTCACTGAACAAATCTTCTCGTCCGTGTCCTTCTAAATCAAGAGATATGGTCAAATTTTCTGTCCATTGTGTCAAAGTTTCTGCTAAAGCGGTTAACAGAACCTCGTTAATTTGAGTGTTATAGGCAGCGGGAACCTTTTGCAAGAGGGCGCGGGTTTGTTCTTCATCTAGAGTCACCGTGACATCATTTGCCGTCGCTACTGTATTGTCTTCTTTTCCACTCTCGTTATCTACAGGTAAATTTCTCGCTTCTAACCAAGGTTGAGTTAACCAATAGTCTAATAGCGCTTTCGCTTTTTCCCCTTGTCCATAATCCCTCAAGAGAAGCGCCCAATCCTGAAAAGCTATGGTTTTTGGAGGAAGTTCTACATTCTCCCCCCTTTCCAACTGTTGATAGGTCATCAATAAATCTTCTAGCAAAATTCGCCAAGATACACCATCAACTCCCAAGTGATGAATAATAATCAGTAACCGACTGGGTTGATAGGGGGCCAATTCAAATAGTACGGCCTTGATTAATAGTCCACTAGAGAGGTTTAAACTTGCTTGTTGAACTGTTGCCATTGCTAAGAGAGTTTCCCCTTGCTGAGATTGAGGAATAGAAGACAAATCAATCACCTCAAAAGGTACTTCATCCGACATTCCTTCATTGACTTGTTGCCATTGTCCTTCCTCCACAGTAAACTGTAACCGCAAAGCGTCATGATGTTCAATTAATTTTCTCAGAGATTGAGCTAACAAATCAGCTTTCAGGTGATGGGGAACTTCTAAGAGGACAGACTGATTAAAGTGGTGCATTTCAGCGCGATTTTGCTCAAAAAACCACAGTTGAATGGGAGTGAGAGGCACAATACCCGTCACTAAACCCTGTTTAGCTAATTCGGCTGTGGAATAATCGGCAACTGTAGCCAGTTCCGCAAGAGTAGGATATTCAAATATCTGTTTAGGGGTAATCTTCAACCCGGCTTGACGAGCGCGAGCGACAACCTGAATACTGACAATAGAATCGCCCCCAACTTCAAAAAAGCGGTCATAACGACTCACTTGTTTAATGCTGAGAACATCTTGCCAAATACTAGCCAAAATCTTTTCTTTCTGAGTATGAGGGGGAACAAAATCCTGCTCAGATGTGCAAGGTATCTCAGGGATGGGTAATCTTGAACGGTCAATTTTTCCATTAGGAGTCAGAGGGAGAGCTTCTAAGGACACAAAAAGAGCCGGAATCATATACTCTGGCAACTTCTGTCCCAAGAAACGACGCAAATCCTCAGTATTTATCGGGCCATTTTCTCCTACTAGATAAGCGACTAACCTCTTATTCCGATAGGAGTCCTCCCAAACCTTCACCACCGTTTGCTTAACTTGGGGATAAGTCCCTAGAGTTGCCTCAATTTCTCCTAATTCAATGCGGAAACCCCGCAATTTTACCTGATTATCACCCCGCCCCAAAAAATCAATATTTCCCTCGGGTAAATATCGGGCTAAATCTCCTGTTTTATAGAGTTTTGCATTGGGTTCATTGCTAAACGGATTGGAGATAAATTTCTCGGCGGTTAATTCAGGTTGATTAAGATAACATCGAGCTAACCCTTCACCCCCGATATATAAATCACCAATAGTTCCTAGAGGAACCGGTTGCTTAAAAGAGTCCAGAATATAAACTTCAGTATTGGCAATAGACCGGCCGATACTCGGTTGTCCATGGTGTCCTTTAGGCACTAAGCTAAAAGTGGAATAAGTGGTATCTTCTGAAGGACCATAGAGATTATAAACTTTCTTAATGTTTTCCTGCTGGTAAAGCTTCTGGACTAATTGATTAGACAAAGCTTCTCCTGCGAGGTTTACCGTTCGCACAGTCTCAGGTATCGCCTCAATTTCCAGAAGTTGGGCGATCGCTGTAGGTACGGTATTAATTAATGTTACCTCTTTGGCTGCACTTAAACTAGGCAAATCTAGAACATTCTGGGCCAGAATAATCTTACCCCCCACAGTCAAGGGCAAAAATAGTTCAAATACTGACAAATCAAAACAAATAGACGTAGAACCCAAAACCCCCGCTAATTCCTCAGTGCTAAAGACTTCCTTGGACCAATTCAGTAAGGTTGTGGTGCTTTGATGCTCAATGACAACCCCTTTCGGTTTCCCCGTTGAACCGGAGGTATAAATCACATAAGCGGTATTACTGGAACTTACGGGTAAAGAGAGGTTTTCGGGACTTTCTAGGGCTATATTTCTTGGTTCTGCCTCTAATATCACCAGATTCCCTGGATAATTCCCTAATTTCTCGACTAATTTTTCTTGTGTTAGCAACAAGGAAACTTGGGCATCCCCTAAAATGACATTGAGGCGTTCAGTTGGATAAGCTGCATCTAAAGGTACATAAGCTCCCCCTGCTTTGAGAATGGCTAATAACCCTATAACCATCTCAGTTGTCCGTTCTAGGCAAATTCCCACCAAAGACTCCTGTTTCACCCCTTTTTTGCCTAAATAATGCCCTAATTGATTCGCTTTTTCGTTTAATTGACGGTAGGTTAATTGTTCATTTTCTGCAATAATAGCGATCGCATCAGGACTGCGCTTAACTTGCTCCTCAAACAATTGATGAATACAGTCATCTGGATAGTGAACCTCAGTATCATTCCATTCTTTCAATAATTGATGTTGTTCTTGCTCAGAAAGTAAACAACAAGTCTCATAACGTTCTAACCCTTCCGTTGCCATAGCGATGAGAGTTTTCTCGTAGTATCCTCCGATTAACTCCATCTGCTTTTCCCCTAGATAATTCCCATCATATTTAAGGGTAAGTTCTACTTCAGATGAAAGGGGATGAAGACTAAAATTAGCTAACAATGTAAAATTAGTTTGATTAAAAAACTTCCCTCCCAAGACCTCTAAATCTTGCACCCCGATGATACCTTGATAAACATGAAAATGAATAAAATTAAAAGCCGTATCAAACAAAGGTTGACCCGCAAAAGTTTTTTGTAACTCAGCCAGGGGATATCTTCGCCAAGATAAGCATTCTCTTTCAACATCAAAAGCTTGCTTAACTAAATCGCTCCAAGAACCTCCAGATAACTCTAAACGTAGGGGCAAAGTATTCAAAAATAAACCTAATATCTTTTCTCCATCGGCTACTTCTAACCGTCCATTAGAGACTAAACCTGTAACAATATCCCTCTGATTATTCAGTAAACTTAATACCCGAAAATGAGCCGCCAATAAAACACTTTTTAGGGGGACTCCAACTTGTTTACCGAGTTGTTTTAATCCCTGAGATACCTGACTAGATATGGGAACTAACCAATCCCAATCTTGATTAACTTGATTAGATTTCGACCACTGAGGAAGTTTGGTCAGCGTGACATCTCTGAGTTTTTCTTGCCAATAATTCTGGCATTCTGTCGATTGAATAGTTTTCTTTTCTAAGGCGACAAAATCCCTAAAACTGATATCTGGAGGGGGAGAAAGAGGTAAAACTTTTTTGTCGAGAAGATAGAGATACTGTTGTAACAATTCTGTGAGCAATGAGGCGACACTCCAACCATCTAAAATAGAGTGATGAAAGCTGAAAGTTAGGTTAAAGTTATCCTGATGGCGGCGATGGAGATGAAAGCGAAATAAAGGAGGACTATTCCAGTCAAAAGTGCGGATTTTTTCCCGCTCAATCCAATCATCAATAGCCGTGTCTTGTTCAGAAGGAGATAAATGGGTTAGGTCATCTAATCCTAAAGGAACATCGATTTGTCGATGAACTAATTGTAGGGGTTCCTGATATTCAAAGAGTGCGAAACTGGTTCGTAATACCGGATGCCGCTGGACAATCTCCTTAATAGCACTATGTAAAGCGGGAAAATTAAAAGTAGCACGAATATGATAGGTAAACACATCATGGTACACCGACAGATTCCCCTGATATTCACTATGAAATATCATCCCCAATTGTAGAGCAGTTAGAGGATAAGCATCCTCCACTTCCTCCGGTAAATCCCAGCGAACTTCTTGAGGAATTAAACTAAAAACTTCCGTTTTTTCAGTCCCCAAAGTATCAATTTCATAGCTAACGCAATTGGCCAATTCTTGAATGGTTTGATGTTGCAATAATTGGGGTAAGGAAAAATGAAAACCCATTTGTCGCGCCTTAGCGATCACTTGTATTGCCCGAATCGAATCCCCCCCAAGTTCAAAAAAATTATCGTGAATACCAACCTCTTCGATGCCCAAAACTTCAGCCCAAATCAGTGCTAAAATTTCCTCAAGAGGGGTACAAGGTGCTACAAAATTCTCCGAATTCCTTAAACTGTTATAGCTTGGAGAGGGTAGGGCGCGACGGTCAATTTTTCCATTATTTGTCAGAGGAATAGAATCCAATTGCACAAAGGCATGGGGTATCATGTATTCTGGGAGTTGCTTTTGCAGATAACTCCGCAGTTGGGGAATCAGTTTACTGTTTAACTTAGACCTTAAAGGGTGATTTGCATAAAGTTGCCATTCAGGTTTTGCGGTGTGGGTGGGGGTAAAAGCGATGTAATTTCTACGGGAATTTTCTAGCGGAGCAAAAATCACATCGTAACAGTCCGGAGTATCAGACCAAGTTACCCAAACCGAAAGGGATAAATCCGCAGCTAAAGCCGAAAAATCTTCAGTTTCTACGGCATTTTCCGGTATAATGTCCGATTTAATCGCTTTAAATTCCTCGATTGTCCCAAAGTCTTGAGAATTGTTCAACAATTCCACACTTTTTAAAGGTCCAAACAAGCGCAAATTAGGGACACCTATCACCCTTAACCCCTCAGATGTCCCCAGTTGATTTCTCACCTCAGATAAAGTCAGCTGCTGTTCAGTCCAGTTTAATTCTTGAAGGTCGGTGCTAAAATCCACAATTGTTCCAATCCGCAGAACAACATTATAACGGAATTGAGTTAATTCGTTGTGGTGTTGACCTCTCTCTAGATGAATCTCGACTTCAGTAATCTGAGGAAAATAGGACTGAATTGCTCTAAACAAATCAGGGTCAATGAATAACTCATTTTCTTGCTCAATTTTTCTCTGTACAAGCTGTTTAAAATCCCTAATCGAATCTTCAGGGTTAGCCTTATAAAGTTCTACATCAGCGTGAAAAGCTGCCATGAGTTGCAAGTTTCGCACATCTCCAAGGAAAATACACCCCCCCGGAGTTAGTACCTTGATAGCTCCCTCTAAAACCCGCAATAAGTAATCTATATGGGGGAAATACTGCACAACCGAGTTAAGGATAATTGTATCGAATCCTTCTGACTCCAAACCCTCAAAATTATCGGCTGTGCTATGCAATAGCCTGACTTGCTCTAGCTGAGGCCCTTCTTGATTAATTCGCTGAATATCGTCTAAGGCTACTGATGAAATATCGGTTCCCCAATAATGCTGACAATGGGGAGCAACTTGGAATAATATTAACCCGGTTCCACAACCTATTTCCAGAACTTTTTTAGGTTGTTGAGCGAGAATAACCTTCACCTTATCATCTAGCCATTCTCGCATCTGAGCAGTCGGGATAGGTTCCCCCGTGTAACTACTATTCCAGCCAACAATATTAAATATACCCTCAGAATCTGCCGATGTTTGGCTGTAAATTTGGTTATAGAGGCTTTGCCATTGCTCGATTTGTTCATCGAATAATTGCCCTTTTTCTGAAGTCGCCAAGAGTTCCCCCTCTTGAGACTGACCCACAACATAAGCAATTAGTGTTTTACTGCCGGTTTCTGTCTCCGATGCAATGACTACCGCTTGCTCAACTGCTGGATGTTCACTGAGTATAGTTTCAATTTCCCCAAGCTCAATCCGGAAACCTCGAATCTTAACTTGATGGTCAATACGCCCCAAAAATTCAATATTTTCATCCGGTAAATACCGGGCTAAATCCCCCGTTTTATATAATTTTGCCCTAATTTCTCCCCCTATTGCTCCTGCGACCTTAGCAAAAGGATTAGGGATAAATTTCTGGTCTGTTAATTCGGGACGATTGAGATATCCACGAGCTAAACCTATACCACCAATATGTAATTCTCCCACAATCCCTATAGGAACTGGTTGTAAGTGCGGATTAAGAATATAAATCTGAGTATTGGCAATTGGTTGACCAATACTCACTATCGCTTTTTCACTCCCCGGTAAACAGGGCCAGTAAGTCACATCAATCGCCGCCTCAGTCGGCCCGTAGAGGTTGTGAAGTTCACAGTTAAAATGCTCAAAAAAGCGTTGTGTTAGGTCTAATGGCAGAGCTTCCCCACTACATAAAACCCGCTTGAGAGAACTACATTCTTTTAGCTCTGTTTCTTGCAGAAACACTCGCAGCATCGAGGGGACAAAATGAAGGGTAGTAATTTGCTGCTCTTGGATCAATTGTATTAAATAGATACTATCTTTATGACCTTCTGGTTTAGCTACCACTAGGGTTGCACCGGCTAATAATGGCCAGAAGAATTCCCACACTGAAACATCAAAACTAAAAGGGGTTTTTTGTAAAATGCGATCGCTGTTAGTTAACTGATAAGTATCCTGCATCCACAACAAACGATTCCTGATACCCTGATGAGTATTCATCGCACCTTTAGGCTTACCTGTGGATCCCGAAGTATAAATAACATAGGCTAAATTTTCCCCCGCTACGCCACTGTCACAATTGTTCTGACTTTCTTGAGAAATTGCTGGCCAATCTGTATCTAAAGCAACAACAATCCCCCGGTATTCCCCCAACAATCCCCGCAGCGATTCCACAGTAATGATCACTTTTACCCCAGTATCTTCTAATAGATAACTTAGGCGTTCTTGAGGATAATTAGGGTCTAAGGGGACGTAAGCTCCTCCGGCCTTCAAAACAGCCAATAAACCTACTACCATTTCTAAGGAACGCTCTAGATAAATTCCGACTAATTCCTCTGGTTTTACTCCTAATTTTTGTAGGTAATGACCAAGTTGATTGGCTTTTTCATTTAATTCTTGATAAGTTAATTCTTGATTTTCAAAAATGACCGCCACTCTCTCAGGGTAAAGTTTGGCTTGCTCTTCAAATAGCTGATGAATCCATTGCTTTTGAGGATATTGAATGGCCGTATCATTCCAATCTATCAGCAATTGTTCTCGTTCTTTTGCCGTTAATATATCAATTTCTGACAAATCTATATCGGGATTACTCGTCACTGTTTCTAAGATTTTACGGTAATGTCCTAGCATTCTCTCGACAAAATCTCTGGGAAATTTATCTTTAATAAAAGTGACAGAAACAACAGTATCATCCGCTGCTATGGCAAAAACTAATTGAAATTTATTTAAGGAAGAAATGTCGGCGCACAGGCCTTCTTTGATCACAGCAACGTCAAAAATATTCTCTAGATCTCCTCCTCTTGCTGCCAAGGTTTTGACCAAACTATCCAGAGCATAGTTTTGATGGCGATATCCTTCTTGTAAATCTTTACGAATGATTCTTAGTAAATCTTTAAATGAACTAAAATTATGTTGATTGAATCGGCAAAATATCAGGCTATCTAATTTTTCTGTATTCAAGGCTCCTGTAGCCGTAACAAACTCGACTTGAGCAGTATATTTAAACATTAAAACCTGGACAGCAGCCAGATGAAATGCTAAATTATTAACAGAATTATTTGCCGTTAAACTGTTGATTTTTTTCTGTAAATCTGTAGAGATAACTTCAATAACGCTATCTTGCTCCCCAGTTTTATTCTGACTTACATTACCAAATAGAGTAGTTACTGGATCTATTTCTTGAAGTTGCCGAATTTGGTAATCTATTGAAACCAGATGTGCTTCCATTGCTGTTCTAACTTTGTCCCTAAATAGTAGTTGATGGCGGTATTCAGAGTCATGGGGTACAATGCTTACCCGTTCCCAGTTCCCTTAAAGCGATAATTCCCGTCTCTGACGAGTGGGATTATTGCTATACGAACTACAGGAAACCCGCCTAGGGCTAAGGTCGAGGTTTCTGTCGCTTCTTCAAAATTGTTCTGAGCCTCGACATCATAGCATATTAACCGACATTCCGCACATCTTCATAATATACTTTTGTATATTTTTACATTCCCCAAGATGTGTTGACGAAAAATCTTCATTGTAGAAACTACTGTGGGAGCAATAAATTAGTAAAAATTATTAATTGAATATTAAGAAGTGCGGAAAGTGTGACATTTAAAGATAGATTAGCGCAAGACTATCAGATCAGATCTGAGGATGCCACACCCCACACCAGGTTATTGGAGATGTCTGTTGACAATTACTACCTCGATCAGGTATGATTGGCTGTCTGGTCGTAATAGCTGAAGAAGTGACAACGAGGTGGAAATTTAAGTGAGGTGCGGGGAAAATTTCCTCACTGTAAGCCATCAAATTAATCGACTTAATCGACTTACCTGGTAAAAACCAAATTCCCTCGTTATCTTTCGGCGAAAGTCTCAAGCTTTTTCCCTACACCCTAACCCCGACAATCTACACCCTGTTTCACTTTCCATCTGCTTGTCACCCCGTCAGTCGCAATAATTATTCTTTTCCAAGTCGAGTCTAACACTATGGACTTTCAAGATAAAAAGAACTTATCCGAAAACGAGCAATCAATCCAAACTAGAGTTTTTAAAGCTCTTAGTGAAGCTAAAGAAAAATTAAAAGCTTTCGAGTCTCAACAAAGCGAACCCTTAGCTATCGTGGGTTTAGGTTGTCGTTTCGGTCATAATATTGCGACACCTGAATCCTTCTGGTCTTTCCTCAAAGCGGGTAAAAATAACCTCAGAGAAATACCTAATGAGCGCTGGAACCAGCAGGATTTTTATGATTCAGATCGGAATAAAGTGGGTAAAATCTATGTTTCTCAGGGGGGGTTTCTCGATGATGTCTCCCAGTTTGATGCCCATTTTTTCGGAATTGCTCCCAAGGAAGCCGTCGCTATGGATCCTCAGCAAAGGTTGCTTTTAGAGGTAGCCTATGAAGCTTTGGAAAATGCAGGAATGGCAACAACGACGGCTAGAAGGGGAAAAACAGGGGTTTTTATCGGGATTACTAACAATGACTATGCCCGTATTCTTACCTCAAATGAGGACTATAATGCCATCGGAGCCTATCATATTTCGGGTAATCATACTAATGCGGCAGCTGGGCGTATTTCTTACCTTTTAAATCTTAATGGTCCGAGTTTGGCAGTAGATACCGCTTGTTCTTCTTCCTTAGTCGCTGTTCATCTGGCTTGCCGTTCCTTACGTTCCCAAGAATGCAGACAAGCTTTAGTCGGAGGAGTGAACTTAGTTTTAACTCCAGAAGTCGTCATCGCCTTGTGCCGCAATCAGATGTTAGCCGCCGATGGCCAATGCAAAACCTTTGACGAAAGTGCCGATGGGTTTGGGATAGGGGAAGGTTGCGGAGTCATCGTCTTAAAAAGACTCAGTGACGCTCTTCAAGATGGCGATCACATTTGGGCAGTGATTCGGGGGACCGCAGTCAACAACGATGGGGCCAGTGGCGGCTTTACCGTTCCTAATGGGCCTGTGCAGAGAGAATTAATCAGAGAAGCTCTAGCTGATGCTCGTTTAGATGCCGAGGCTATCGATTATGTTGAAGCTCACGGTACAGGAACATCTTTGGGAGATCCCATCGAAATTAAAGCCATAGCCGAGGCATTATGCGTCAATCGTCGGAAATCTAACCCGTTATTAGTCGGTTCTCTCAAAACTAATTTAGGTCATCTGGCGGCGGCGGCCGGAATTTCAGGATTAATTAAAACCGCATTATCGCTACACTACCGTGAAATTCCGGCTCATCTAAATCTCAAAAAACCCAATCCTCATATTAATTGGGATGCCTTACCGATTAGTATCGTCACGCAAAATTGTCCTTGGAATGTTAACAATGGCAAGCTCAAAGCGGCTGGAGTCAGTTCTTTTGGAGCATCGGGAACCAACGCTCATGTTATTTTAAGCGAACCGCCTCAACCGCAACCCCAAAACCCGAAAATATCCCCCATTCTCGTTACTTTTTCGGCTAAAGAACCCGAACGTTTACGTCTTTTTACGACTCAATTTGTGGATTATCTTGAGCAGAAAAAAGCTCTCAACGTCAAGGACATTGCTCTATCTTTAAATACCGGTCGTTTTCCCCATAAACACCGCCTTGCTCTTTTAGTTTCTAATCAAGAGAATCTGCGCCAAGGAATTCAGGCTTTTCTCAAGAGCGATGGGGATGAAAAGCACTTTCAAAATAATAGCTTCGACATTATTTATGGAGAAGCGCAAAGCAATCCTAAAATTGCTTTTCTCTGCAATGACGAGCAAGAAATTAGTCCAGAAATCCCAGAAATCATTGAAACCCTGCTCAATAATGAGCCAGTATTTCATGATGCTTTTAGGCAGTGCGATCATCTGTTTAAAAAATATTTAGAATTTTCTCTTCAGGAATTATTGTCATCTAAAAAAGCCTTAGAGCCTCAGATTCCTTTGTCTGTACAACCGTTATTATTTGCCTATCAATATGCTCTTTGTGAACTCTGGAAATCGTGGGGAATTTCGCCTTCTGCGATTTTAGGTTCTGGATTAGGGGAATATCTCGCCGCTGAACAAGCGGGAGTTTTTTCTCTTGAAGATACCGTCAAGCTGGTGGCGAAACGCGCTCAAATTAGCCCACAAAACCCCAACTCAGAAGACCTTTTATCCTTGCTCAAAAGCACCCCAGAAGTCGATTATAACTCTCCCGATATTACCCTAATTTATCAGGGTGAAGTTGTGAAAAAATCTCTCATAAATTCAGTTAATAGAGGGGAAAGGATTAGGCAGAAATCCGACGAAATCGCCCAGGGAATTTCTACTTTGCATCAAATGGGATATCAAATCTTCCTAGAAATGGGAATCAGTGCCAATCTCATTAATATAGGTCGTCAAAAGTTAGGGGTAAATTCAATTCTATGGTTATCTAGTTTAGGGGAAGATTGTCACAGTGATCAGCATGAGCAAAGGGTGCTAGGTCAACTCTATGTACGAGGATTTAATATTAACTGGGAAGCCTTTCATCGCTCACATCTGGGGCAAAAAATTAGTTTACCTAATTCGCCTTTTATCCGCAAACGCTACTGGATAAATTCTGGCAATAAATCAGAGTCTTCTAGCTATAAAAACCCTAATTATTACTCTGGACATCCCTTACTAGGCGATCATTTTCCTTCTCCCTTAGCTCTCCTTCAATATCGAGGGAGCATTAGTCAACATAAACCTGCATTTTTAGGAGAACATCAGGTTTTTGATCAGGCCATATTGCCAGCATCTGCCTTGATAGAAATGGCTTTAGCTGCCGGGGAGAATCAAAAAGTTATTTTAGAAAATGTTGAATTTAAGAAGGCATTAATTTTAAAAGATACGGAAGACACATTACAGTTAATCATTGAGCAAAAAAGCTTTAAAATTTACCATGCACTTGAGCCAAATTGGGAAATATTAGTTAGTGGAAAAATTGATGAATTGAAATCAACTAATTTAACCCATTGTCATCTAGAAGAAATCGCCAAAAATTGTTCTGAAGAAGTCGATATCAACTCCTTTTATGAAACTTATCAAAAATCAGGGATAAATTACGGGAGTAACTTTCGGCTCATTCATCAACTGAAGCGGGGGGAAAATACAGCTTTTGCTCAAATCAAATTAACCGATAGGTTAGAGCGGGAAAAATATCATTTTCATCCGGCTATGTTAGACGCTTGTTTTCAAGGGATTGCTGCCATTTTATTTAAAGAAGAATCCTCAGTAACTTATGTTCCTGTTCGCCTTGAGCAATTGGCATTTTTCCACCCTCCTGATGAGCAGGTAATCAGCGCGGTTCGACTGAAAAACTCCTCCCCTAACCCTAACATTATTATCGCTGATATTGATATCTATTCCCCCCAAGGTCAACCCTTGGCATCCCTCATCAACTTAGAACTAAAAGCCGTTCAATCTCAAGAGATTATCCCCCAAGAAATACCCCCTCAAATCTATCTAGAAGAATGGATGCCTTGCGAGGAATTATTAGGGAATGGTAGAGACACTTTAGTAGCTCCCCAGGTGATTAAAAATCAAATTCACCCCGCACAGTTAGAACAACAACTAGGGGAAAAATTGGGGCAATATGAGAGCTTAATGGAGGCCTTGGAAAAGTTAAGCGTAACCTATATTTGGCAAGCCTTAACAAAACTTAATGGGCAGCCAAAATTAGGTCAAACTTATTCCGAAGCACAGATAGCAAATCAAGGTCAAATTGTTGATTTTTACCGACCTTTATTATCTCGATGTTTAAGTATTTTAGCTGAAGAAAAAATCGTTAATCAGACAAAAGATGGCTGGTTATTCGTCAAAGAATTAGAAGCACCTTCATCGCCATCGCAAATTAAAATTCTCCGCCAAGAATTTGCCGATTATCCAGCAGAAATTAGTCTAATGGAGCGTTGTGGCTCTGCTTTGGCAGCAGTCATGAGTCGTCAAGTTGAGCCATTAGAATTACTCTTTCCTCAAGGGGATTTAGAAGCGATCGCATCAATTTATTCGGAAGCTGCCGGAGCTAAATTGATGAATCAGTTAGTCGCCACCACAATCAGCCGTGCTATTGCGAATTTCCCCCCCTATTATCCCCTAAGAATTCTCGAAATTGGGGGAGGAACAGGAGCCGTTACTGCTGGCATTTTACCTCACTTACCGACAGAACATATCGAATATGTATTCACCGATATTTCCTCTAGTTTCTTAACAAGAGCCAAGGAAAATTTTAGAAACTATCCCTTTATTAAATATCAAACTTTAGACATTGAAAAAAATCCCTTTACTCAAGATTTTCTCCCCGGCAGTTTTGACATAATCATCGCCGCTAATGTTCTTCATGCCACAGCCAACCTTCAAAAAACCCTTGAAAATGTGCGCTCTCTCATCGCTCCTAAGGGACGACTAATCCTCTTAGAAAGTACAGGGGCAAGACGTTGGGTAGATTTAACCTTTGGCTTGACAGAAGGATGGTGGTTATGTAGTCAAGATCTGCGGCGGAATGGTTATCCGTTAATCAGCACAAAAGATTGGCAAAATTTACTGATTGAGAATCAATTTGAAGACATTAATATTATCGAACCAAGCCAAGCAAAAACCCGAAATTTATTAAAACAAAGTGTCATCATTAGTCGAAGCAGTGAGCAATTACCTTCTCTTCCGGCAAAATCTTACTATCATCAAATAATCTGGGCAGATAGTCAAGGAATTGCTAACGGTTTAATCCCTCTATTCCAACAGAGAGGAATAAGTTGTTCTTGCGTCTTTTCCCAAGATATTAACCCGGAGATGGCTGAAGATTACCTATCAATATTGAGAAACTCGATAACTTCAGAAACTCGTCAAATACTGTACTTCTGGGGCTTAGAAAAAATCCCTGGAGAAATTGATCAACAAGTCGAGATTCATTGTCAACGATTTCTCTTTTTCTTACAAGCCTTATTGCAGCAAGAAAATCCGCCGGCTCTGATTTTAGTGACTCAAGGAGCAGTACCAGCAAAAGCCATTAAAACCCTGACCTCTCCCTCTCAAGCATCCTTATTAGGAATAGCCTTCAGCCTAGTCTTAGAACATCCTGAACTTAATTTCAAGGCAATTGACCTAGATCCAGATGAAGTAAACTCAGCCGACAAACTGCTGCAAGAAATCTACAGTAATCCCCAAGAAAACCGGGTTGCTTTGCGGGGGGAACAGCGTTTTTATCCCCGTTTAGTGCAGAGAAAACTTGAAGATGGAAATATCAATTTTAGTCCTGATGGCTATTATTTAATCACAGGAGGCACAGGGGGGTTAGGATTAGCAACAACCCGATGGATGATTGAAAAAGGGGCGCGGAATCTAGTTTTGTGTAGTCGTCGAGGGGCAGAAGGAATTAGCCCTGAAATATTAGCCAATCTCTCCTCTAGTGGGGCAGAAATTACCATCAAAAAACTTGATATTACTGATGCTGAAAAACTGCACACTGTCTTAGAAGAATGCCGTTCTAAATATCCTGTGCGGGGCGTTTTTCACATTGCTGGAACCTTAGACGATACAACCTTATTAAGACTAACACCAGAGCGCTTTAATTATGTTTTAGCTCCCAAAGTTAAAGGAACTTGGTTGCTTCATCAACTCACCCTAAATGACCCATTAGAATTCTTTGTCTGTTATACTTCTGCTGTATCTTTAATTGGCTCAGCTGGACAAGCCAATGCCGCGGCAGCTAATGCCTTTGAAGACGCTTTTATCTATTATCGTCAGGCGCATCATTTACCCGGAACGGTCATAAATTGGGGTCCTTGGAGCGAAATAGGTGCAGCAGTAGATCGCAATGTTTTGGAGAGATTAGCCGCTAAAGGATATGCAGCTATGAAACCAGATTTAGCCCTTAATGCTCTCGAAAAAATTCTCCTAAATCAGATTATTCGCGCTGGTGTAATTAAGATTGACTGGCAACAATTTCCTTATATTCATCAAAGCTTTTATAAAAACTTTCTGCCTCAAGGAAAACCCCAAGCAGCCCCCTCATCTGAGTTTTTAAAACAATGGCAAAATTTAACCTTAAAAGAGCGTCCTAATTGGCTAACTAATCATATCATTATGCGTGTTTCTACTGTCTTAGGACGCTCAAATGATGAAACTTTTTCCCCTCAACAAGGCTTTTTTGATTTGGGGATGGACTCTCTCACTTCTACAGAGTTACGAAATCTGTTACAAACTGACTTTAATTGTTCTCTCCCTTCGACGATTACTTTTCGTTTTCCGAATGTTGAAGCCTTAGCTAATTATTTACAGCGAGAAGTTCTGGATAATTGTCAACCGGTATTTACCCCTCAAATAAAAGCAGAAATTTCTCAAAAACAGCCAGAAAAATCACAACTCGATGATGATCCTATTGTTATTGTCGGCATGGCTTGTCGATTCCCCGGCGGTGCTAAGAATTTACAATCTTTCTGGGAACTTTTAGAACAGGGAAAAGATGCTATAACAGAAATTCCTCAAGATCGCTGGGATCAGGAAACATGGTATGATCCTAATCCCGATGTCCCCGGCAAAATATACGCTCCTTACGGTGCATTTCTAGAACAAATTGAGGAATTTGATGGAGAATTTTTTGGCATTATTCCTAGAGAATCTGTCGCCATGGATCCTCAGCAGCGTTTACTCTTGGAAACCACCTGGCAAGCTTTAGAATCTGCTGGACAAAATCCCCAAAAATTACGCAACAGTCAGACGGGAGTTTTTATCGGTTGCATGACTCAAGATTATGCCCAATTAAGTTATTCTCCTCAAGCCATTAATGCTTATACTGGTTCAGGAACTTCTGTTAGTATGGCGGCGGGTCGTCTTTCTTATGTCCTTGGTTTACAGGGTCCATCAATGACTATTGACACCGCTTGTTCCTCCTCATTAGTAGCGATTCATTTAGCTTATAATGCCTTACTTAATGGTGAGTGCGATCTGGCTTTAGCCGGAGGGGTTAATATTATTTTAACTCCCATTATTTCTTTAATCGAAAGTCGCGCCCATATGCTTGCCCCTGATGGACATTGCAAAACCTTTGATGAGAGCGCAAATGGCATGGTGCGAGGAGAAGGCTGTGGAATAGTTGTTCTGAAAAGATTGAGCCAAGCGGTTAAGAATGGAGACCAAATTTTGGCGAAAATTTATGGCACAGCCGTCAATCATGATGGTCCAAGTAGTGGGCTAACCGTTCCTAATGGTCAAGCTCAAGAAAAATTATTATATCAAGCCCTTAAACGTGCTAATCTCAAGCCTGAACAAATCGATTATATTGAAGCTCACGGCACTGGAACAGCCCTTGGTGATCCGATTGAATTAGAAAGTATGTCCGCCGTTTTTGGTCAACGCTCCCCTAATCGGCCTTTAATTATTGGTTCAGTAAAAACGAATTTAGGCCATTTAGAAGGTGCTGCCGGAATTGCCGGATTAATTAAAACCGTTCTAGCGTTACAACACCATAAAATACCTCCTCATCTTCACTTTAAAAATCCTAATCACCGCTTTGATTGGAGTTCTCATATTTTTGAAGTTCCTGTACAAGGAAAACCTTGGAATATCAGCGAACGTCCAAGGATTGCTGGAGTAAGTTCCTTTGGATTTAGTGGAACGAATGCTCATATCATTGTTGGGGAAATTGACGCTGATTTACCTCAACCTTCGGAGAATAATTTTTATCTATTACCCCTTTCGGCTCGTTCTGAAAAATCGCTGCAAGAGTTAGCGAGAAATTATCAAGATATTTTGACTGAGTCTATCAATTTAGCTGATGTTTGTTTTACCGCCAGTACAGGGCGGGGGATTTTTCCGCAACGAATCTGTATTTTAGCAGACTCAATAACCACGGCACAACGAGCATTAATTGATTACCAAGATGGTGAAAATTCTGACTCATTAATCCGACCGATTTTATCAGAGACTCTGCCAAAGATAGCTTTCCTCTTTTCTGGACAAGGCTCTCAATATTCTGGCATGGGAGAAACCCTTTATAACCGAGAAGTTGTTTTCAAGGAAACATTAGATATTTGTGCTCAAATTCTAGAACCCCTTTTAGAAAAATCTCTCTTAGATTTAATCTTTCAAGAGCAAAATAGCGAGTTATTAGAGGAAACCCAAATCACTCAGCCGGTGATTTTTTCCCTTGAATATGCACTTGCCAAATTATGGCAATCTTGGGGAATACAACCTTCAGCCCTTTTAGGACATAGTATCGGGGAATATGTGGCGGCTTGTTGGGCAGGAGTCTTTTCTTTAGAAGATGCCTTAAAATTAGTGACTCAACGGGGTAAATTAATGGGAAAATTGCCCCATAATGGCAGTATGTCCGCTATTTATGCTGATTATGAGACGGTAGCAAACGCTCTAACTTCTTATGAAAATCAAGTTAATATTGCTTCAGCCAATGGCTCAATTACCGTCATTTCTGGATTTAAAGAGATTGTTGAGCAACTGGAAAAAAACTTTATTGATCAAGGGCATAAAACTAAACGTTTAGCGGTATCTCATGCTTTTCATTCTCCTTTAATGCAGCCCATTCTTGATGATTTTTCCCAGGTCTTAAAAACAATTTCTTTTCATGAACCTAGCTTAACGATTATTAGTAATCTGACAGGGAAAGCTGTAGGTTCAGAAATTACAACTCCTGATTATTGGGTAGATCATCTGCGTAGTACTGTACAGTTTAGTCAAGGATTTCAGTCTTTAATTGATCAGGGTTATCGTTGTTTTCTAGAAGTCGGTTCTAAGCCTGTATTACTGAGTATGGCTCGCCTTATTTCTGCCAACCAGGATCTATTATGGTTGCCTAGTATTGTACCCGGGCAGGATGAACAGGCACAAATGTATAGAAGTTTAGCGACACTTTTTGTTAATGGTTATTCTGTAGACTGGACTACAGTATTTAAACAAGGTAAGCGGATTATTTTACCGACTTATCCCTTTCAAAGAGAACGGTATTGGCTATCTAATTCGGAATTTTCTCTAGGGCAAATCAAGACTCAGTTACATCCTTTTATTAAAGATTTTAAAAAGTTAGCAACGGGAGACATGATCTTTGAAGGTGAGGTGAGTTATCTTAACCCTAGTTATTTAGAAGAACATCAGGTATTTGATAACATTGTATTTCCAGCTACTGGTTTTATTGAAGCTATTTTAGCCGCAAGTCAGAAAATATTTAATGGGCATTTTGTCACCCTTCAAAATGTCTCTATTCATCAGGGATTACTCTTATCTCCAACTCCCTTAATAGTCCAAATAATTTTTAGACCTAAAAAATCATCTCAACTGATTTATACTTTTGAGATATTTAGCAGTGATTCTGCACAAGAAAAATGGGTTCTTCATGTTACAGGTGAAGTCAAACCTAAGGATATACAAAGCTTGGCTGCCTCAGAATTAACCCAAACTAAATTAGAAAGAGAAAACCCTAAAGAATCGATTTCTATTCGTGAATTCTATGAACTTTATCAGCAGATGGGGATCAGGTATGGGGAGCAGTTCCAAGCGATTCAAGAGTTATATTCTTTCAAAAAAGGCTCTCAAGCTAAAATTAGTATTAACCCTAGTTTAGCGGATCGGCGTTATCATTTTCATCCAGTTCTTTTGGATGCTTGCTTACAAAGTATTGGGGCAGCTTTCCCCGAAATTCATGGTCAAGAATTGCATCTACCTTATGGATTCTCTTCCTTGGAAATATTCCTAAATCCAACTTCGCAAGTTTGGACGGAAGTTCAGGTCATCTCAGATACTAATGGTGAAATGAGAGTAAATGTTAATATTTATGATGAACAAGGACAGCTTTGCGCTCGCTTTACTGACTTAACAGCACGGCGCATAAATCCGGCTATTTTACAGAGTTTATGGCAAGAAAAGTCGAACGATTGCTTTTATAAAGTGGAATGGAAAAAACTTCCATCAATGCCAACTGTTGCCGTTGATCCTCAAAATTCTTGGTTAGTCTTGGTTCGTCCAGAAACAGACTTAAATTCCCTAATTAATTTATATAAAAGGGCAGGAGAAAAAGTAATTACTGTAGAAATGGGACAGAATTATCAATGTAATTCTCAAGATTCTTTTGTCATCAATCCGGCTCAGAAATCTGATTTTCAGCGTCTCTATCAAGAAGCTTATCCATCGGGAGAATTTCCGACTGGCGTTGTTTTTTCTTGGGAATCTTCAGAAGCTGAAGACGTGCTTGATACAGTATATCAGAGTTCTCATGCCGTCTTAAATTTAGTGCAAACCCTCACTAATAACTGGGAGAAATTACCTCATTTATGGCTGATTACTCGTGGGGCTAATAAAATTATCAATGATACGGCTTTATATCCTCAACAGTCCCATTTATGGGGATTAGGAGCAGTCATTAATCAAGAGTATCCTAAAATGGGTTGTGTTTGTTTAGATTTACCAATCCATAAAGAAGCTAATGAAGCTGAACTTTTATTCAATGAATTAAAGTGTTTCCCCCATGAATTCCGTTTGGCTTTACGTCAAGGAAACCGCTACGCAGCCAGGTTAGTTTCTGCATCTCTTCCTAGCTCAGAAAAACGACATTTTATTAATCAGTCAGGGGTTTATTTAATCACGGGAGGGGGAGGAAAACTGGGCGGATTAGTGGCTCAATGGTTATCAGAAATGGGAGCAAGTCACTTAGTTTTGTGTAGTCGCCATGTTAAATCTTCAACAGAATTGATAGCCCCATTAGTGGAGAAAGGAACAAAAGTAACCTTGATTGAAGCTGATATTACTTCCCCCACAGATATGAAAAATTTATTCTCTCGTTTTGGGGCAGACTTGCCCGTCTTACGAGGAATAATTCACGCAGCAGCGGTCTTAGAAGATGGGCTGATCAGTAATCAAAGTTGGCAAAAATATCAAAAGGTAATGAGTCCAAAAGTAGCAGGAACTTTATTATTAGATCGTTATACTCGCTCTCTATCTTTAGACTTTTTTGTGAGCTTTTCTTCTGCGGCTGTCATCCTTGGTTCACCGGGTCAAAGTAATTATGCTGCGGCTAATGCTTTCATGGATGCTCTAATGCAGCAACGGCAAAGTTTAGGATTACCTGGTATTAGTATTAATTGGGGAGCTTGGGAGACGGGCAACCAAATTGATCAACAACGTTTCGCTAATTGGGGTTTGCAGATGATGCCTTCTGAGCAAGCGTTTCAATATCTCAATCAGGTAATTTTAGATGATATTAATCAAGGGATAGTTCTCGATATTAATTGGTCGATTTTTAACCAAACTTTCAATATTAATCAACCCTTCTTTAGCGAGGTATTAACCCTAAAAAATCAAAAACAAACAAGTTCAGCAAAACTATTAGAACGATTAAAATCTGTCTCTATAGACGAACGAATAAACGCTTTATTAGAAGGACTGGAGAAAATATTAAGAGAAGTGACAGGGTTAAATGGGAACAAAGTTATTCCTCAACAAACATCATTCTTAGACTTAGGTTTAAACTCTCTAATGGTCATAGAATTTAAAAATCGCTTAGAAACAGATTTAGGGTGTAAATTGCCATCTTCGATCATTTTCGATTATCCTAATCTTCTCAGCTTAAGTACCTACTTACGGGAACAAATTCTAGCCAATCATCTCGATTTTGAGATTAAAATAAATCCAATTCCTGACAATCATAGTCCCTATGACAGCCTCAGTGAAGACGAACTGGCAAGATTACTTAATCAAAAATTAACGGAGCTTGATCAATATGGAGGTTAAATTTTAAAAATAATGTTTCAAAAGGCATGAGATGTGGTAGGCTAAGTAGATGAACATGAGTAAGCTTAACTCTGTGGGGTTAAACTTTTGTTTATATTCACTGATAGTAGCATCCTAATTTATGTTTAACGGCGTATAAACTTAGAAATTATCGAGAATGGGGCATGGTTGAGAGTATAGATTACAAAAAATTAATGGCAACGACCTTAAGCAAAATGGAGGTAATGCAAGCTCGTATCCATGAATTAGAGACGAGACAAAGTGAATCCATTGCGGTGGTCGGAATGGCTTGTCGTTTTCCTGGAGGTATTAATTCCCCAGAAAAGTATTGGAGTTTTTGTCAAGCTGGACTTGATGCGATAGTAGAAGTTCCTAAAAGCCGTTGGGATATATCAAAACTGTATTCTCAAGAACCAACTTTAGGAAAAATGAACACCGCTTATGGGGGATTTCTTCAAGAGAATATCACAGAATTTGATGCCCGTTTCTTTTCGATCTCAGCAAGAGAAGCCGCCTCCATGGATCCTCAACAAAGGTTACTCTTAGAAGTTGCTTGGGAAGCCTTAGAAAATGCCAATTTACCTCTGAAAAATTTAGCCGATAATAAGGTAGGGGTATTTGTGGGGATTACTAGCATTGACCATGCCCTGAAGGTTTACGGCACAAACTATGATCAAATTGACTCTTTTTTTGGCACCGGCAATGCTCTAAGCGCAGCCGCTGGCAGGCTATCTTATTTTCTCAATCTTCACGGTCCTTGTCTCTCGATTGATGCAGCCTGTGCCTCCTCATTAGTAGCCGTCCATCAGGGGATTCGTAGCCTGAGAAATCGTGAATGTGAACTCGCTTTAGTGGGTGGGGTAAACCTCATTTTAGAACCCGCAATTACGATTACTCTTTCTCAGTCGGGAATGATGTCCCCCGATGGGCGTTGCAAGACTTTCGATGCCTCTGCCAATGGATATGTGCGAGGGGAAGGCTGTGGGGTTTTAATTTTAAAAACTTTATCAGAAGCCCAGAAAAACGGGGATCAAATTCTTGCCCTGTTGCGAGGTTCGGCGGTGAATCATAATGGTGCTGCTGCAGGTTTAACCGTACCCAGTGGACCCGCCCAGCAAGAATTGCTCCGTCAAGCTCTAGCTGATGCCAGAATAGTCCCTGAAGATGTCAGCTACATAGAAGCTCATGGCACAGGTACTTCTTTAGGAGATCCCATCGAATTGAATGCCATTGCCTCAGTTTATGGAAAGCGCTCCGACCCTCTTTATGTCGCCTCAGTGAAAACCAATATCGGCCACCTTGAAGCCGCTGCTGGCATGGCGGGAATAATTAAAACGATTCTGATTCTTCAACAGGGTAAAATCCCTCCCCATCTTCATTTCCAAAGCCCTAATCCTCTGGTTGATTGGGAAGACCATCCTATTAAAATTCCTACTCAAAATATACCTTGGCCGAATAACAATAAAGTACCCATAGCTGGGGTAAGTTCTTTCGGGTTTTCCGGCACAAATGCCCATGTCATTGTTCAACAAGCACCCGTCAGCAAAATCTCAGAAATTCAACAACAAATTCCTAGTCATCTCTTAACTCTTTCAGCCCACAACAAAACCGCTTTAAAAGAATTAGCTAAACGTTTTCATACCCTCCTAGAATCTCATCCTGAAATTGGAGATATTTGTTATAGTGCAGCTGTCGGAAGGATAGATTTACCTGAACGTTTAGCCATTGTTGGCGATACTTGTCCAGAATTACAACAAAGATTAGCCGCTTTTGCTGAAGAAAACCCACTTGATGATTTGACTTTTTATCAACGTTTTACATCAGAAAAATCCCCTAAAATTGTTTTTCTTTTTACAGGGCAAGGGGCTTGTTATCCCGGCATGGGGCATCAACTCTATCAAACTCAGCCAACATTTCGTCAATATATTGATCAATGTGCCGAAATATTAGCGAAGTATTTAGACCATCCTTTAACTGAAATATTATTTGGTGAACAGACCGATTTACTCAATCAAACCGCTTACGCTCAACCGGCTATATTCGCCCTAGAATATTCCCTAACAATGCTATGGAAATCTTGGGGAATTACCCCCAGTTTACTGATTGGCCATAGTGTGGGAGAATATGTAGCAGCTTGTATCGCAGGAGTATTTAGCTTAGAAGCTGGACTCGCCTTAATTGTCAAACGGGGGCAATTAATGCAAACCACAACCTCCGGGAAAATGGCTTCAATTTTTGCTGATGAAGAGACAGTAAGTTCCCTAATTAAAAATTATAATGAAACGGTTTCAATAGCTGCCATTAATCATCCTCAACAGATTGTTATTGCTGGAGAAAGTGCCAGCCTTGAGGAAGTTATTAGCACCTGCAAAAAGCAAAAAATTCCCGCTCAATATCTCCCCGTTACTCAGGCTTTTCATTCCCCTTTAATGGAGCCAATTTTAAAAGAATTTGAAAAAGAGGCTCGTCAAATTTCTTATCAACGACCCCAAATTCTCTTACTTTCAGGACTTGATGGAGAGGTTTTAGAAAATGCACCAGATGCCACTTATTGGAGCAAACAATGCCGAGAACCAGTAAGATTTTTGTCGAGTTTGATAACCGCTTTCAACAAGGGATATAACCTATTTTTAGAAGTGGGACCAAGACCAATACTGGCAGAACAAGGTCGTCGTTATAAAGATGAGGTCATCTGGTTAAGTTCTCTCAATCGTGGCTTAGATAACTGGCATACAATTCTTTCAGCCTTGGGACAACTCTACCTCAATGGCCTGCCTTTCAACCCAGAACAATTCAATCAGAATTATGGCTATAAAAAAGTCAGATTGCCGAACTATCCCTTTCAAAGAAAACCTTTCCAATTTCAGCCTAATCCTCGAACAGAAAATCAGAGCATTGACAGAATATTCCTAGACTCACAAACTTCTAACCTTACCGAAACCACAGTTTTTAATATGCAAAAGCATCAACAGGAAATCCGTAATCAATTAAAATCAATTCTGGCTTTACTTCTGAAAGAAGATGAGAACGATCTGCCAGAGGATGAGACATTACTAAACTTAGGAGCAGACTCAATTATCTTGACTGACTTTTCTCGCAAAATTGAAGAAAAATTTCAAGTCAAAGTGAAAATAGATCAACTCTTTACCGATTTACAAACTCTTGTTGATATCTCCGAATACCTCGGCCAATTTGTAAAAGAAAAACCCTTAGAAAATACTTCAAAAATAACAACTAAAGTTATCGATGACGAGACAGAATTAAGCAATTATCTGCAAGTCATTAATCAATTGCAACCCATCGCTACAGCCTATATCATCAAGGCTTTAGAGTCCTTAGGGAAAAAACTTAATCAGGGGGAACAATGGACAATAGAAACCCTAAGACAAACCTTACCTATTGCTCCTAAATATCACATTTTGCTCAATCGTTATTTGCAGGATTTAGAGCAAGCTAATATTCTTCAAAATCAAGGGAATGTTTGGACTGTCAAAAACTTGCCTGAGTATTTTTCCTTACCCCAAGCCCTACAAAAGCTAGAAAAAATTTGTCCGTCTGCAAAACCTGAATTAGAAATGTTGCAACGCTGCGGCGAAAATTTAGCAGAAGTTCTTAAGGGAAATACAGATCCCTTGACATTAATTTTCCCAGAAGGTTCCGTTGCTCATGCAGAAAGTATCTATGGCAACTCTCCCGTATCTCGATTGATGAATCAACGAGTTGCCCAAGCTATTAACCAGATTTTAAAGAACTTTTCTAATAGTGATCGCCCCTATCGAATTCTCGAAATAGGAGGAGGAACTGGTGTCACTTCAGAAGCAATTCTTAACCACTTAAACCTCGATCATGTCACTTATTCTTTTAGCGAAGTTTCTCCCTTCTTACTGCATCAAGCTAGGCAAAAATTTCAGAAAAAATATAACCTAAACTTTCATCAACTAGACATTGAAAAGTCCCCCATTTCTCAGGGGATACCTGCCCATACTTATCATATTGTTGTGGCCGCTAACGTCCTTCATGCAACCCGAAATATTACAGAAACTCTAACCCATATTCGGGAACTTCTGCGCCCCGGCGGTTACTTAGTTCTCCTCGAAACCGTAGAAAATAACTCATGGCTGAATTTAACCTTTGGATTAACCCCCGGATGGTGGCGCTTTCAGGATCAACAATTACGCTCAGATACTCCCTTATTAAGGGGTGAAAATTGGTGTTCCGTTTTAAAAAGTTGTGGGTTTGCTACGGCGAATAGTTTCTCTAAACAAAACAATATTCCCATTAACAATGGACAAGAATTAATTCTTGCTTGTGTGCCAGATGAACCCCTCTCAATTCCTGCAATGCCTAAGCTCACTGTCTCTGGTGAAAGCTCTGGTAAAGAAGCCTTAATGATGGCTCAATTACAATCTTTAAAAGACCTAAAAGACCTCCATGAAAAAACCATTATCAAGCAATTAGAAGTTCTTCAAACTGCCCCCGTCTCCCCCAGTATAGCCCCCGAAATATTAACGAATCAGACTCAAATCATTCCTGCCCAAAGCTCTAAAATAGAAACTTACCCGCCGGTTTCTCAAGAGAAGCCCAAATCTCCTGAGAAACCTAGTTCTCCCAATTTAAACCCCTTAGCCTTAAAGCTCACTGAGAACAAATCCTTAACCGAACAACAACAAGCCTTTATTCAAAATTTACAGGGTATTTATAACCAGAAAACCGCCAAATCAAAAGCCTATTCACAAAATAGCCGTAAGACAATGGTAGATGTTAAACCGACCATTGACTTCCGCATGGCCTTAAAAGAATTTCAATATCCCATTGTTTCAGAATCCGCTCAAGGGGCTTATTTTAAGGACATTGATGGCAATAATTACATTGACTTAGCCATGGGGTTTGGGGTTAACTTTTTTGGGCATAGTCCTGATTTTGTCATTGAAGCGGTTCAAGAACAAATAAATCGAGGAATAGGTTTAGGAATGCAGTCAAATCTGGCCGCCGAAACCGCCGCTTTAATTAGTGAAATGGGCCGAGTCGAAAGAGTCGCTTTTAGTAATACGGGAACCGAGGCGATTATGGCGGCTGTTCGCATTGCTCGCTCCCGTACAAAACGTCAAAAAATCGTTATGTTTGCCGGCTCCTATCATGGAACTTTTGACGGCATCTTAGCACGAGTAGGAGAAGATAAAACCACTGCTCAACCTTTAAGTCTAGGCACCCCTTTAGGAATGGTTGAAGACGTAATAGTCTTGAGTTATGGAGTTGAAGAAAGCCTCGATATTATTGCTACTCATGCTGATGATTTAGCCGCCGTATTAGTCGAACCAGTTCAAAGTCGCAAACCCGATTTACAGCCTCAAGAATTTCTGCAAAAACTACGACAAATAACCCACAAAAAAGGAATCACACTCATTTTTGATGAAATTATTACCGGCTTTCGGATTGCTCCGGGAGGAGCGCAAGAATGGTTCAATGTTGAAGCCGATATAGTCATTTATGGTAAGGCCATTGGAGGAGGTTTACCAATTAGTATGATCTGCGGTAAAGCAGATTTCTTAGATACCGTTGACGGCGGTTTCTGGCAGTACGGAGATGACTCTCATCCCCAAACCGAGTTAACCGCTTTTGGGGGAACTTTTTGTCGTCATCCTTTAGCCCTTGCTGCTTGTCGTGCTGTGCTGTTACATCTTCGGGAAAACAGTCCAACGATTCAAGAAAAAGTGAATCAATTAACTCATCGATTAGCCACCGAAGTCAATCAGTTTTTTCAAGAAATAGGCATTCCGATTCGGGTTGTTAATTTTGGCTCTTTATTCCGCTTTGAACCTTTTGGAGCTTATAGTATCTTCTTACAACCCATCGAATTACCCCTCTTTTATTATCTATTAAATCTCAAAGGGATCTACACATGGGAAAAACGAGTTTGTTTTCTCTCCACCTGCCATACTAATGAAGATATAGACAAAGTTATAGTAGCTGTCAAAGAAGCGATTACGGAATTGCAGCAAGCCGGTTTTTTTGCTAATGCTAAACGCCCCCAAGTCAAGAAAGAAGAAAAAAAGCCGCTCTCTGAAGATGAAGATGGTAGGGGACATTTACCATCTTTAAATCAATCCTTTCCCACCGGTGAAGCTCAACGTCAGCTTTGGTTATTAGCTGAATTAGACCGTAATGCTTCAGCATCCTATAACGTCACAACATCCCTAGAATTACGAGGTTCTTTAGATGTTTACATTTTAGAAAAAACGATTAATCAAGTTATTAATCGCCATCAAGCTTTGCGAACCCAAATTATAGAACAAGGAGAATTACAGGAAGTTGTCAATGAAGTTAACATTAAATTAAAACTAATTGATTTGAAGGATGAAGATAATCCCGAAGCGACGGCCTTAGCGTTACGATCTCAGTTTTCCCAAAAACCCTTTGACTTGTCGATTGCCCCCTTATTTGCTGTGATTTTAATGCGCTTAAAACCTAGCCATTATCTGCTATCTTTAAAAACTCATCATATTGTGGCAGATGGTTGGTCACTAGGATTAATTTTGCAGGAAATTGGTCAATTTTATTCATCCTCAAATAACACAACTAAAGAGGTTCTCAAACCACCGATGCAGTTTCGGCAATATTTAACTTTGCGAGCGCAAGAGACCCAAAGTCCACAAATGTTAGAGCATCGGGATTTTTGGTTGAAAACCTATCAGGAAGATATCCCAACCTTTGAGCTTCCCACCGACTTTCCCCGTCCCGCTGTTAAAACCTACACTGGTGGACAAGAAAGTCAAGTCATTCCTTCTGAAGTTGGGCAAAATTTGCAGAAAGTAGGACGCAAAAATAAAGCTACATTATTTATGACGATGTTCGCAGCTTATACTGCTTTTTTGCGTCGAATTTCTGGCCATAAAGATTTAGTCATTGGTATTCCTATTTCTGGGCGACAAATAGAAGGCAGTGACAACTTAGTAGGCTTTTGTTCTCAATTTTTACCCCTGCGGATACAAGTCGATGCTACCACCTCTTTTATTGAACATTTACAACATACTAAACAAACCCTGATAGACGCTTTTCGCCATCAGAGTTATACTTTAGAGGATTTATTAGCAGCTTTACAATTACCTAGAGATTTTTCTCGTTCCCCTCTCATTTCGGTATCTTTTAACATGGATCCTAGTTTAACTCTGCCTGAGTTTAAAGACTTAAAAGTATCCTTGCCACCGGAACCGATTGGTTACACCCCTTTTGATCTAGGATTTAACTTAATTGAACTTAATGATAACCTCATTATTTACTGCAATTACAATACAGAACTCTTTAAAAAAGAGACAATTAAACAATTTATTGAAAGCTTTGAAATTTTGCTGAGGGGAATCATTGACGATGCTAATAATCTTCTTTATCAGTTACCTTTATTAACCTCAGTCCAACAAGAGCAGTTACTCAGACAATTAACGGGAAAAACTCGCAAACTCCCTGAAAAATCCACCATCATTGATGACTTTGTAGCTCAAGTTAAATTAACCCCTAATGCTCCCGCCTTAATTGCGGGAAAAATTAGCCTTAGCTATCAAGAATTAAATGAAAAAGTCAATCGTCTTACTCATTATTTACAGCAGGAATATCAGCTAGGTGTAGGAAAAGTGATTGGGGTGATGCTCCAGCGTGATCACAACTTAATCATCGGGATTCTGGCTACCTTTAAAACTGGAGCGACTTACGTTCCTATAGACTCTCAATATCCTAACAGTCGCATTGAGTTTATTTTAAAAGATAGTGGCTGTCATGTTTGCCTAACGGAGAGTAATTTTATCTCTAAGTTACCTGAAAAAATAGAGAAAATTTGCTTAGATAAAATCGATCCTATTGTTGAAAAATATGACAAAAATGAGCCTAAAATATTCCGCAACTCTAGCCAAACCGCCTATATTTTCTACACTTCAGGCTCAACTGGTAATCCTAAAGGAGTCATGGGCCGTCACATCTCAATTTTGAATGTTATTCAAAGCTTACGACTTACCTTTGATTTAGATAAACATCCTGAATGGCGCTATATTTTCACAGCTGCTGTTACTCATGATCCATCTATTCGTAATATTTTTCTCCCCTTAACCATAGGTGCATCCCTATATATGTACGAAATAAAATATATAGGACATTTGGTTTCTTTCTTACAGGAAAATCAAATTAATGCCCTACACACCACCCCATCTATCTATCGAGAAATCTTCGGGCTACTTGAACCAGAAGAAACTATTTCCAGCTTAAAATATATCTCGGTAGGAGGGGAAAAATTAGATCGGGAAACTGCCTTAGCTTTACGGAAACGTTTTCCAGCAGAAATTGTTAGCAATGTCTACGGATCTACAGAAACTTGTGTAGGAGTATCCCAGTATGAAATCACGGAAAACTTAGACAGCGAAATCCCCCTCGGTCAAGTTTTCCATAACAATCGCTTAGGGGTTCTTGATGAATTTAATAATCCCGTTCCCCTCCATGTAATCGGCGAAATTTGTGTAGAAGGTGCCGCCCTAGCATCGGGTTATCATAACCAACCCGAAATGACTCAAGAAAAATTTAAACCTAGCTTTCTTGATGAGACAAAAACTCTCTTTAGAACCGGCGATTTAGGCAAGCAAACTGATCCCGGTATCATTGAGTTTATAGGACGAAAAGATAATCAAGTTAAGGTCAATGGTTATCGAATTGATCCCGGAGAAATTGAATATCAATTGACTCGTTATGCTCCCATTGAAAGAGCGATTGTTTTACCCGTTCAAGTTAATAATCAAACTCAATTATCTGCTTACTGTCAAACAGACAAAACTCTGGAAATTGCTGAGATTCGAGAATTTCTTGCCAAATTTTTACCAGTTTATATGATTCCGAGTTACTTTATTTTTTTAAAGCAATTCCCCTTAACTCGACATGGGAAACTTGACCTGCACTCCCTGAGAGAACTCAGAGAAACCGGTAAATCTCTGGTTAATTCTAATTATGTTGCACCCCGGAATTATTTAGAATCCAATCTCGTTAGCATCTGGGAAAAAATTCTCTCTAAATATCCTATCGGTATTTTTGATAACTTCTTTGAAATTGGCGGTCATTCTCTACTCTTATCAAGGGTTGTAACCCGGGTTCATAAAGAACTAAATGTATCCGTAAAATTGGCTGACTTCTTTAAAGTTCCAACCATTGCTGGATTGGCGACTTTAATCTCCCAGACTCAATACAATTATCAAGAACCCATTGCGGCAATTCCCCCCCAAAAATCCTATCCGATGTCTCATGGTCAGCGTCGTCTTTGGGCTTTAGAATTTCTAGATCACAATCATAATGCTTACGGAATGCCCAGTGCTTATCAATTCAAGGGCAATCTTAATATTGATGCTTTTGAAAATGCCTTTCAACAGTTAATTCAACGCCATGAAATTGTGCGGACAACCTTTACTTTAATCAATAATCAACCCCGTCAAGTTGTCCATAATCAAATGAACTTTGTCATTAAACAAATAGACCTGACAGCTTATGTTAGGACAGAACAAGAAAACTTGATCGAAGAAGCGATTGCCCATAATGCCAAAACGACTTTTGATTTAGAAGTCGGACCGTTACTTAAAGTTAACTTACTTAAACTAAGCCAAGAGAATTACATCGTCTTGTTTAATATGCACCATATCATTTCTGATGGTTGGTCAGCAGGGGTTTTAATTAAAGATTTCCTCACCCATTATCACGCCTATGGACAAGAAAATTACCAATTAATGCCCCCTCTCAGAATTCATTATAAAGACTATACTTCTTGGCAAGAAAGTCAATTAGAAACCTCGAAACTTCAAGGTCAACGGGATTACTGGTTAGCTAAATTAACTCCTGTCCCTGTGCGTCTTAACTTACCTGTTGATTATCCGCGCCCACCTGTTAAAAGTTTTCAAGGAAATACAATTACATGGCAACCTGAACCCGAATTGATCGATACTTTTGAGAAGTTAATTAAAGCACAAGAAGCCAGTTTATTTATGGGTTTAGTTAGTTTGGTTAAGAGTTTTCTATTCCGTTATACTGAGCAAAATGAAATTACAATAGGCTCTGCTATCGCCGGCAGAAATCATCCTGATTTAGAAGAGCAAATCGGATTTTATGTTAACACTCTAGTCCTGCGGGATCAGATAGCAGATCACGACAGTTTTACGGATGTCCTTAGCAAAGTAAAAACAACCACTTTAGAGGCTTATGATAATCAAGACTATCCCTTTGATCAGATCGTATCTGATTTGAATTTACAACGAGATCCTAGCCGGAATGCTCTCTTTGATGTGGCAATTGTCCTGCAAAATAATCAAAATGTAGATCTCGCCTTAAACGGAATTACAGTTAACTCCATTGACCCAAAAATGATTACCGCTAAATTTGATTTAGAATTTATCTTTGTTGAGGAAGAAGAACTTTATCTCAAGCTAATCTACAACACAGATATATTTATCCATGAGCGAATTTTATTGATCATAGATTTGTTAAAAAATTGGCTAGAGCAAGTTTTAAAATTTGCCCATGAACCTTTGATAAACTTATCCTTAGCTTCCTCAGAAAATCTGATTCAAGAGGAGCAGTATCTGTTCGCAGAAGACTTTAATTTTTAGTCAACAGCAATTATACGAGCAGGAGATTTTAATGAAGACAAAACTACCGATTCTTGGCATTTTAGGGGGTATGGGGCCAGTGGTTACCGCCGAATTTCTTAAGTCGATTTATGAATATAACCCTTTTATTGATAAGGAACAAGAAGCCCCTAATGTCATCGTTTTTTCTTTTCCCTCTGCACCTGATCGCACAGGTTCTATTGATAGTGGAAAAGAAAGAGAATTTATTGATTTTATCCAAGTCAATTTGGAACATCTCAATAAACTGGCTGATTGCATAGTCATTGGCTGTTGTACGGCTCATTATGCTCTACCTCAGATTCCCGAAAATCTGACGGATAAACTTATTTCCTTAATTAAAATAGCGGATCAAGAACTCCAAGAATATAATGAACCTACCCTTTTACTTGCTAGTACAGGGACTTACCAGAAAAAATTATTTCATGAAGGCTGCACCACCGCAGATCTGATTATTTCTCTCTCAGAAAGTGATCAAAAGTTGATTCATGAAATGATCTATAAAGTGCTAAAAAGAGGACACGATCCGTTAAGTATTCTTAGGGATATAGAAGCATTATTAGAGAAATATAACACTCGCTCCTATATTTCTGGGTGTACCGAATTTCATCTCTTAACAAAATCTCTCAAACTCAAAGGAATTGACTCCATTAAAGCGATCGATCCTTTAAGTACCATCGCTCAAAACTTTTCTCAGTTAATCATCAAACAAGCTCAGGTAGACCGAGTGACCGACTGCCATCAACCTTCAAACCCAAAAAGCCCTTGACCATCGCACCCCTAGGAGGTACAATTCAAACTTGAATTGGCCACTTCTGACTTTTAACTTGCGCGTAGCGATATACTGATTCATAGGGTTTTCGAGATTGGTTCTATTTTTGATCAAGAGGTGTAAAAAAAGTGTCTAAGCATTCAATCAGTTTTGGAGGACAATTGGAAGATAATTGGCGGACTCTGTCAGAAGTCTTAGAAAGTGCCACTCAACATAATAATCATGGAATTACTTATATTAAAAATGACGCAACTGAATATTTTCAGAGTTATCAAGACTTATATCAAGATGCTCTGGTTATTTTAAATGGACTGGAACAAAAAGGAATAAAATTAGGGCATAAAGTTATCCTACAAATTGCCAAAAATCAAGACTTTATTCCCGCACTCTGGGCTTGTTTTTTAGGGGGAATTATTCCAGTTCCTTTGACCGTTGCTCCTAGCTATGATCTGGAAAATTCTGCCGTCAAAAAACTAGAGAATGTTTGGAAAATTTTAGACAATCCTTTGATATTATCCGACAGTGAACTAATTACTGAAATTGAAAAATTAGGAACTTACTCTCATCTAGAAGGGTGGCAAGTTATCTCAGTTAATGAACTCAGAAAAGCCACCTCTAAAGTCCATCAATTGCCGATTCTTGATGCACAATATCCAGCCTTATTACTCTTTACTTCGGGTAGTACAGGTATGCCCAAGGGAGTAATATTAACTCATCATAATATTCTGTCCATGACTGCTGGTACAGTGGCAATGAACCACTTTACCCAACAAGAAGTTACCCTTAATTGGATGCCCTTAGATCATGTAGGAGCTATCGTATTTTTAGGAATTATGGCGGTAGATTTGGCTTGTCATCAAATTCATGTTCCGATGGAATTAGTCCTACGCCAACCTCTCCAATGGTTAGACCTCATTCAAAAGCATCAAGTAAGCATTTCTTGGTCCCCTAACTTTGCATTTTCCTTAATTAATCAACAGGCCGAAGAACTTAAGCACGCCTCTTATAACCTCTCCTCAATGAAATTTTTAGTGAATGCTGGCGAGCAAGTTTCAGTAAAAACGATTCGCCTATTCTTAGAAATTCTTGAAAAACATCAACTACGGGAGAGAGCGATTAAACCAGCTTTTGGCATGACTGAATCCTGTTCTGGGATTACTTGGTCAGCCGGTTTAAGTAAAAATGAACTCACCGAAGAAAATAGTTTTGTCTCTCTAGGAAAGCCGATTCCTGGAGCAACTATCCGGATAGTCGATCAGGAAAATAATCCTTTACCTGAAAGAGAAATTGGAAAGCTTCAAATTCAAGGTAATTCTGTTACTAAAGGATATTACAATAATACTGAACTCAACCTGGAAGTTTTTCAAGAAGGGTGGTTTACTACAGGAGATTTGGGGTATTTATTTAATGGGGAACTCTTTATTACTGGGCGAGAAAAACAAGAAATTATAATTAATGGTGTTAATTACTTTGCCCATGAACTTGAAACAACAATCGAAGAATTAGAAGGGGTTAAAGTATCTTATACAGCCGCCTTTGCCGTCTTTGATCAAAGTCGAGAAACTGACTTATTAATTATTACTTTTAGCCCAGAATCTGATCAATTTGAACACTGGATAAAAGTTGTTAGAAAAATTCGCAGTCATTTGACCCAAAAGTTCGGGATTGCTCCAGCTTATGTCATTCCCTTAGAAAAAAATTTAGTTCCTAAAACCTCTATTGGCAAGGTTCAAAAATCTAAATTAAAAAAGGATTTTGAACAGGGATTATTTACCAGCCTTATCCAAGAAATAGATCAATATTTAGCAAAAGAGCGCCAGAAAAATCAAACCTTACCTCAATCAGAAAATGAACGTCAAATAGCAGCAGTTTGGAGTGAAGTTTTACAGTTAACCTCAGTTGGTTTGGAGGATAACTTCTTTGAACTAGGGGGACATTCTATACACTTAATCCGAGTTCAAAATGAACTTGAAAAACTTTTTAACCGTCAGCTATCCCTTGCTGAAATGTTTAAAAATCCTACCGTTGCCACCCTAGCCCGTTTCTTAAGCGAAGAATCAAATACCACTCAAGTTATAGCACAAAAAAGCCGTCAACGTGCCGAAAATCGGACCCGTCGCCATAATGAAACCCATGACATTGCAATTATTGGTATGGCGGGGCAATTCCCAGGGGCTAAAAATTTAACAACCTTCTGGGAAAATTTAAAAAATGGAATCGAAACTATCTCTTTCTTTTCGGAAGAAGAATTACAAGAGTCGGGAGTGTCTCCGGAACTCTTTAATCAGCCTAATTATGTTAGAGCTAGACCAATTCTCGATCAAGTTGAATACTTTGACAGCGAATTTTTTGGCTATACAGATAGAGAGGCAGAATTACTAGACCCTCAGCAACGTTTACTTCTTGAATGTAGTTGGGAATGTTTAGAAAACGCTGGTTATAATCCTAGTACTTATCAAGGATCAATTGGTATATTTGCTGGCGCAAGTATGAACACCTATTTGATAAATAATTGTTATCCTAATCGGGGTCAATTAGATAGTAATGACGAGTTACAACCCTTCACACTAGATTCAACGGGAGGGTTTCAAACAATGGTAGCTAATGACAAAGACTATTTAACAACGCGAATTTCTTATAAACTAAACTTACAGGGCCCAAGCGTTAATGTTCAAACTGCTTGCTCTACTGGATTAGTTGTAGTTCATCTCGCTTGTCAGAGTCTAATTAGTGGAGAAAGTGACATGGCTCTAGCTGGAGCTGCTTCAATTAATTCTCCTCAAAAAATTGGTTACTTATATCAAGAAGGACTGATCATGTCTCCTGATGGTCATTGTCGCGCCTTTGATGCTGAAGCAAAAGGGACTATTTTTGGCAGTGGAGTAGGAGTAATTCTGCTTAAAAGATTGTCAGATGCTTTAGCCGATCATGACCATATTTATGCAGTTATTAAAGGCTCTGCTATTAATAATGATGGTGGCCAAAAATTAGGATTTACTGCGCCTGGTGGAGAGGGTCAAATTGCTGCCGCTACGGAAGCCCTAGCCTTTGCCGGTGTTGATGCTAATACAATTAGTTTTGTGGAAGCTCATGGCACAGGAACCCCCCTTGGAGATCCCATTGAAGTTGATGCTTTAGGTAAAGTTTATCAGGGTGCAAATGAGGGAGAATGTGCTTTAGGTTCAGTAAAAACTAATATCGGACATATGCAGATTGCTTCCGGTATTGCTGGTTTAATTAAAGCGACTTTGTCCCTTAAACATAGAGTTATTCCACCTACATTACATTTCCAAAATCCTAACCCTCAAATTAATTTTTCTCAGACTCCTTTTTATATTAATAATGAAGCTATTTCTTGGACTACTAAGCAAGACAAGAACGAAAAATTACCCCGACGGGCAGGGGTAAACTCTTTAGGTATTGGCGGGGTTAATGCTCATGTTATTCTAGAAGAAGCTCCTCCCATTATTCCTCAAGACAATCAGAGCAAACGTCCCTATCATTTGCTCACCCTTTCCGCTCGAACCGAACCGGCTTTAACAGATTTAGTAAGTCGCTACATAGACTTTTTAGAAAGTCAACCTGAAAAGGATATGTCTGATGTAGTATTTACGGCAAATACAGGCCGAGTTCATTTCTCGAATCGTTTAGCCTTAACTGGCTATAAAAACAGTGATTTTATTGAACAATTACGTCAGTTCAAGCAACTAGATTATCAGTCAACTATTCCTGATATAGCTGATGAAAAAAGACCGCCTAAAATTGCCTTTTTATTTACAGGACAAGGTTCTCAATATGCAGGGATGGCTCATCAACTCTATCAGACTCAACCCACCTTTAGAAAAACTTTAGACGCAGGGGAAAACTACTATCAAAAACTAACGGGTAAATCCCTGCTAAACGTCGTATTTGCTGATACAGATGACCCCTTAAACCAAACCGCTTATACCCAACCGGCACTATTTCTGATTGAAGTTGCTCTCGCTCAATTATGGCATTCTTGGGGAATTCAACCAGCCGCCATTTTAGGGCATAGTTTAGGAGAATATTCTGCTGCTTGTTTTGCTGGCGTTTTTGATCTTGAAAGTGGCTTAAAGCTGGTCACCCATCGAGGCAATTTGATGGGGCAGTTACCCCAAAATCAAGGGGAAATGGCCGCTATTTTTCTCGATAAGAACTCAGTTATTGAGCAGTGCCAAAGCCAAGGCATAAAAATCGCTATTGCTGCCATTAATGCGGAACAACATACCGTTATTTCTGGAGAAAAAAGCATAATTCAAGAACTCTGTAACCATTTCACTAATGCCGGGGTGAAAGTTCGTCAACTCAAAGTTTCCCATGCTTTTCACTCCCCTTTAGTAGAGCCAATGGTTGCAGAATTTAAAACGATTCTTCAAGAGACTTCTTTCAGTCAACCTCAAATTTCTCTGGTCTCTAACCTAACAGGAGAAATTGCTGATGACAGCATTATGACTCCTGAGTATTGGCTTCAACATTTACTAAATACGGTACAATTTCATCAAGGGGCTTTATTCCTACAATCTCTCGGATGTGATACCTTTATTGAAATTGGACCTCAACCTATTCTCTCAGGAATTGTTCAATCATCCCTATCTTCATCTGAACCTCTAACTCTACCCAGTTTACGCTCAGGATTTTCTGATTGGCAAGTTTTATTAGAAAGTCTGGGCAAACTTTATGTTCGCGGTGCAAAGATAGACTGGTTTAGTTTTGATCAAGACTATCATCCTAGACGATGTGCTTTACCTACTTATCCCTTTCAAAAACGTCAACACTGGATTTCTTTAAAAACCCCATCTGCAACTGTTCCACGGGAATCTAATCTGGTCAAAATGTTATCTGAAAAGGACAAAACTACTTTAATGCAAACCCTCTTAGAAACAGGTCATTATTCTGAAGATGAAAAACCAACAATATCCGCCATTGTTCAACAGTTGATTAAACTCTATTATCAAGAAAAAGAGGACTTTAATTTTGCCAAATTACTTTATCAAGTAGCTTGGCTTCCCTGGGATTTAGCCAACGGTAAGCTAGAAAATCTGACCACCCTTAAAACGGATTTAGAGGTTTACTTAGAACCCCAATTACACTCCTCAGAATTGATGGGAGTTTCTCTTGCTTTTTCCGAAATGGAAAAACTGGCAGCTGACTTTGTAGTTAAAGCTCTGAAAGATTTAGAACTCTTTCAAATGAATACCTTTCTTGATCCCGATCAAAGTTTTATTCAAGCTGAACTCAAACAAGAATATAGAGCTTTCTGGAATCATGTTCTAGAAATATTAGCGAAAGTCGGCATTTTAGAAAAGCAAAATACCCTATGGAAAATTGTTAAAGAACCCGAACACTCTAATCCTGATTTAGCGGTAGAGGATTTAATCAATCATTATCCTAATGCTCAAATAGAACTCAATCTATTTCGACAAGTTGCCACAAATTTAGCAGCCATTATTACGGGAAAAATATCTCCTTTATCTATCCTATTTTCTCAAGATGGACAAGGAGGAGCCAGCGAGTTTTATAAAAATACATCTTCGGCAAAAATTCTCAATCTGGGTATCTCTAAAACCGTTGAACTTCTACTCTCAAGTTATGCTCCCTCAGCTTCCCTCCGCATTCTCGAAATTGGCGCGGGAACTGGAGCTACAACCCAACAGGTTCTTAAAGCTTGTAAGTCTCGTCAAATTACCTACACATTCACTGATGTTTCCCCCTTCTTTCTAGAGAAAGCTAGAGATAATTTGGCTGAATTTTCTGGACTAGAATACAAAGTACTCGATATTGAAAAAAGTCCGAAATCCCAAGGGTTTTGCTGTCATTCTTATGACTTGATTATCGCAGCTAATGTCTTACACTCTACCGCCAATTTACAAGAGGAAACCTTGCCTCATATTCAAAGTTTACTACGTCCAGGCGGTCATTTATTACTGTTAGAATTAACTCAGCAATCTTCCTGGATTGATTTAATCTTTGGTCTGACCCAAGGTTGGTGGCGTTTTAGCGATTATCATTTGCGCCCAAATCATCCTATAATTACAGCATCGACTTGGGAATCTATTCTGCTTAAATCGGGGTTTTCTCAGGTAGAATTTGTTTCTCCTGATCAAAAAATAGGTAGTGTTTTATTTCAGCAAAGTATTATTCTGGCTCAAAGTTCAGAAATCTCCCCTAACCTCGCTAAAAACTGGCTAATTTTTACTGATGTTGACCCCCAACAAAATACTTTTCCCTTAGCGATTCAAGAGCAACTACTTAAAAAGTGTGATTCCTGTCGGATAATTTATCAAGGGGAGAAAAATACACAAATATCATCTTTTGAGTCTTGTTTGAATGCTAATCAACTACAACAATTAGAGGAATGGTTTGCGTCAAATCCATCTCCAGATCGAATTATTTATCTTTTGAATAGTGATGCCAAAGATCAACCAGAATCCATTTTATTAAATCGCTGTAACTATCTTTTAAATCTTCTCAAAGCTATTCAAACAATCCCTAATCCCCCTCAATTATTCCTTGTCACTCAGGGGGCCCAACCCTTTGAATTAGAACAGCCTTCTTTAGGGTTTCAGTCTCCTCTTTGGGCAATGGGGCGTGTTATTGCCCTAGAAAATCCGCAATTATGGGGAGGTATGCTGGATCTTGATCCCGACCTTGATATTAATCAAAATATTACCGCATTACTATTAGGATTAACTCATGCTCACGATGAGGATCATTTGGTCTTCCGCAAAGGTCAAGGCTATGTTGCTCGTCTGCTTCCTCTGAAGTCTCTAGAGACAAAAACCGTTAAGATTCAACCTGAGGCTACCTACCTAATTACGGGAGGAATAGGACATCTAGGCTTAGAATTGGCGGAACATTTAGTCAATTTAGGAGCAAAACATCTCATTTTAACGACACGCCGCTCATTACCGGCTCGCTTCCTGTGGGATTCAGCAGCCGAATTAGCCCAAATATCAGAAAAAATCAGAAAATTAGAGGAAAAAGGAGCATCAATCGAAGTGATTTCGGCAGACGTTGGCAATTTTGAGGCTATGCAGGCCATATTTACCCAGATTGAAAAAACCGCTTATCCCTTGCGTGGCATTTTCCATCTTGCCGGAATCTCAGGCCGACAAGCTCAATTAAAAGACTGTACTTTGCAGGATATCGAAGCAGTTTTTCAGGCAAAAGTTAAGGGTTCTTGGAATTTACATCAACTATCTTTGGGTACTCAATTAGACTATTTTGTGCTGTTTTCTTCGGCGGGTGCTATTTGGGGGGCAAAGGAACAAGGCTTATATGATACTGTTAGTCATTGGCTGGATGCTTTGGCTCATTTCCGTCATCTTCAAGGGCTTCCTGCAACGGCTTTAAATTGGGCATTATTGGCGGGTAATGGTATAGTTTCTCAAGACTATGAGGACTGGCTCAAACAGATTGGGATCAGGGAAATTGCTCCAGATATGGCCTTGAGGGTGATGGATGCTATTATGGCTTCTAATCAAACACAAGTTTTAATCGCTGATGTGGATTGGGTTCGTTTCAAAAATATCTATCAATTTAAAGGCGAGAAACCACTCCTAAAAAATTTAGGACTCTCAGAAATTCCCATTAAGTCTGTTCAAGAATCAGACTCTGTACTGGATCTTTTAGAGGATATTCCTTTAGGAGAACGTCGGGAATATTTGTTAGAATATGTTAGCAAACAAGTCAGAATTATTTTAGGGATTAAATCTATGCCAGATTCAGAACAAGGATTGATAGAAATGGGGATTGATTCCTTATCCTCTATTGAATTGAAAAATCGTTTAGAGAAAGGATTAGAAGTTCTCTTACCCACTTCTTTAGTCTTTGACTTTCCTAATATTAGACGCTTAGTTGATTATCTGTTTGACCGTATTTTCGGTGAAAAAGTTCAAAAAACAGCCCAGAAGATGATTAACTTCACTGAAGTTCAGCAGGAGATTAGTGAGGATTTAATCTTACAAGAACTTACTGATTTGGAGGCTTTTTTAGGAGATTAAATAATCCTAAGCCTTGAAGTTAGAAAGCTTGAAGTTAAAAAAAATTCAAGGCATTTCCTAAAAGTTACCCTATATTCAAACTATGCAAACTCCATTTTTTCAACAAGAAACCGTAAAAAGTTCTCATCAATTTTTTGATAATTTGAAATTGATTGCCGCTCCTTACTGGTATCCAACCGATCCTAAAGGAAGGACATTTTCAGAGGTAATAAGTTCATGGGGAATGCTGTTTCTCCTTGTTTTAGTAATTGTTGGACTGGTGGCCTCTAATGCAGTTAATAGCTTCGTTAATCGCTATTTGGTTGATGTCATTATTCAAGATAAAAATGCCTCTAAGTTTATGACAAGTTTATTACTTTATGGCTTAGGATTACTTTTAATTACCCTGTTTACTGCATTTTCTAAATTTGTTAAAAAAAGAATTATTCTGGATTGGTATGAATGGCTAAATCAGCAGGTTGTTACCCAATATTTGAGCCATCGCGCTTATTATAAAATTAATTTTAGATCCGATGTGGATAATCCGGATCAACGGATCTCTCAAGAAATAGAACCCATTGCTAGAAATGCTGTTAATTTTGGGGCTATTTTATTAGAAAAAGTCTTAGAAATGACGACTTTTTTAGTGATTCTTTTCTCAATTTCCCGACTAGCCGCCTTGATTCTAGTGGCTTATACAATTATCGGCAACCTAATTGCTGTTTCTTTAAGTCGAGAATTAGATAAGATTAGTCAAGAAGAACTGGAATCCAAAGCTAATTACACCTACACCTTAACTCATGTTCGGAATCATGCTGAATCTATTGCCTTTTTTCAAGGCGAAAATCAAGAGTTGAAAATAATTCAACGTCGATTTAATAATCTCGTCAGAAATTCTCTCAGTAAGATTGATTGGGAGAAAAATCAAGACATTTTTAGTCGAAGTTATCGCTCAGTTATTCAAATATTTCCCTTTGTCGTCTTCGCTCCAGCCTATATTCGCGGGGAAATTGATTTCGGACAAGTTAATCAGGCTATTATTGCTTGCAGTATGTTTGCTAATGGTTTTTCTGAGTTAATCCTTGAATTTGGTTCTTTGGGCAGATTTTCCAGTTATGTTGAGCGTCTATCTGAATTTTCTTCGGTCTTAGAAGAAATGGGACAACAACCCAAGGATGCTAGTACCATTAAAACCCTTGAAAAAAATCAGATCGAGTTTGAGGATGTTACTTTACAAACACCAGATTATGAAAAGGTAATTGTTCAACATTTATCCCTATCTATCGAACCAGGCGAAGGTTTATTAATTGTCGGACCGAGTGGACGAGGTAAAAGTTCTCTATTAAGAGCTATTGCTGGCTTATGGAATGCAGGAACTGGTTGTTTAAAACGACCTCCCTTAGAACAATTTCTCTTTTTACCTCAACGTCCTTATATTATTTTAGGAACTCTCAGAGAACAGTTGCTTTATCCTAAAACAACCCGTGAAATGACCGATGGAGAACTTGAATCCGTTTTACAACAAGTTAATCTTCAAAATATAGCCACAAAAGTTCATGGCTTTGATGCGGAAGTCCCTTGGGAAAATATATTATCTTTAGGAGAACAACAACGCCTTGCTTTTGCCCGATTGTTAGTAACCCATCCCCGCTATGTAATCTTAGATGAAGCCACAAGTGCTTTAGATTTGAACAACGAACAAACCTTATATGAGCAGTTACAAAAAGCACAGACAATTTTTATTAGCGTAGGACATAGAGAAAGTTTATTTAAGTATCATCAATGGGTGTTAGAACTTTTAGAGGATTCTAGTTGGCGACTTGTTTCCATAGATGATTATCGATCCTCAAAATCTCTGTAACTGTTTCATTGCTAAAACTCAATTTAGGAAAAATTACGATGACTACTACTTCACCAAAAACTCTGACTATGGATATTCAAAAACCCAGGGTTCTTTTAATCGGAAAAATGTATGATGAAGCGGGGGAAAAACTTCTTGAAGAATCTACTAATATAGAGATTTTGTCCAACCCTACACTGGATAAAATTAATGAGGCCATTCAAGAAGTATCTGGCGTATTTGTGCGTTATCCTAATAAGTTAGAGGCTTCATCAATCCGATTAGCAAAACACTTAAAAGTAATTAGTACCTCTGGATTTGGCACAGATTCTATTGATATTATGGCAGCAACAGAACAGGGGGTTATCGTTGTTAATAATCCCGGAATGTCAACTACAGCTGTAGCAGAACACACCTTATCTATGATTTTAGCCCTTGCCAAAAAGCTCCCTTTTTTAGATCATTGTGTGAAAAAGGGTAACTATTTAATTCGCAATCAGAGCCAACCGATTCAACTCGAAAACAAGACCCTTGGTATTGTGGGTTTAGGAAGAATTGGTACTCTGGTGGCTCACAAATGTAACCTAGCACTGGGGATGAGAGTATTAGCTTATGATCCCTATGTTCCAGCCAGCAAAGCGGAGACAGTAGGAGCAACTTGGGTCAAAGATTTAGATGTTCTTCTGGCTGAATCGGACTTTGTTTCTTTGCATCCTGAACTAACAAGTGAAACACGGGAAATGTTTAATATCTCAGTTTTTAAAAAGATGAAACCAACAGCTTTTTTAATTAATACCTCCCGGGGAAAAGTCGTTTGTGAAAAGGATTTAGGGATCGCCCTTAATCAAAAATTGATAGCTGGATGCGCCCTAGATGTCTTTGAACCAGAACCGCCGGCTTTAGATAATCCTTTATATAATTTTGAGAATGTCATTCTCTCACCTCATTTAGCCGGAGTAACCCCTGAAGCGAGTCTAGCGGCTGCTGTTTCGGCGGCGAATCAAATATTACAAGTGCTTCAGGGAGAGAAGCCTCCTTATATGATTAATCCAGAGGTGTGGAATCTTTTTTAAAGCATCTAGAGAATCTCAGGGATTCGGTTAATTAAAAATGGCAATATTTCTGAAAAATCCTTAGGAGGATAATAATTTGGAAAACATCGGCAAAATTCCCCTCAAAGATGAATGGCGTAATCGCTGGGCAATCATCAAACAATTTGTCCTTAATCCAGCTCGAGAAATGGCGTTTTTGCAAGATCAGTTTCAAGTTTCTGAACTGTATACTAATATAGCGAAACGCGATCCTCATCTTCAGGATCCTAATTTTCCCCAATGGCTTAATTTTGGTTATTGGAAAGAAGAAACAACTTATAACGGAGCTTGTGCCGCTTTAGCGCGTAAATTAGCCGAAGTGGCCGAACTTAAAGCCGGAGATCACCTTTTGGATGTGGGTTTCGGTTTTGCTGAACAGGATTTACTCTGGGTAAGAGAAAACAATGTTGGCTCAATTATCGGTCTAAATACAACCGAGTTACAAGTAGAAATTGCTCAAGAAAGAGTAGCTAAAGCAGGGTTATCGGACAGGATAAAACTTCAAGTCGGCTCGGCTACTCAAATCCCTTTTCCTGAGAATTCTTTTGATAAGTTGACCGCTTTAGAATGTGCTTTTCATTTTGACACTCGTGAGGATTTTTTCGCGGAAGCTTTTCGAGTTTTGCAGCCCGGTGGAAGGTTGGCTATAGCGGATTGTTTGCCTAGAGTGGGTCGAGAAATTAACTTCTGGCTGCGGGTTAATAGTAAGAAAATGTGTATTCCCTTTGCTAATCAATACGACCGACATACTTATGTAGAAAAACTCAAAAAGCATGGATTTGTTAATATCCAAGCTTTATCTATTAGTGAATATGTTTGGCCGGCAATGGTTCATTATTTTGCCCAGATTAGCCAAGGGATTAGTAAGCATGATTTAGTTATCGATCTCCAGAAAGATAACCCGGGACTTGAAGCTTGGTCAAGAAATCGGGGTTGGTTTATGGCGTTTGATGATTATCTTTTGTTTTCGGCAGAAAAGCCTAAATTAAACTGAGTTCGGGTTAAGCAGATTGATGTAAAACCCAGTCCATCGGTAGGGAGGACTTATTATTAGCGATCGCCTATTAACCAAGGAGTTGAGAATCTAGAATTGGCCAAGGTTTTCTAACACTCCCTTCTATAGCGTTATCCCGAACGCCGGTTAAGCTAGAAATCGCTAGTCACCCCCCCCCAGATGGACGGCACAAACTAGATAAATCAGGAGATTCCACCGCTAGGGATAAACGGTCATTTTCGCTATCGAGACTAAACTTGACTAAATTATTCTTTTGGTCAGCTAAAACCGCCACTAATTCCCAACAACGGATTAATTGTTTGCGGTCTAAAATTTAGGAATTAGCAGATATAGTTACACTTTGTCGCCGCGAAGTATTTTGAATATATCAGTAACAATTCTGTTTCTAATTTCCTCTAAAGAACCTGATTTGCCAGAATTTTTCTGACTTTCCAAGTAACTTTTAACCCCTTTAAATTGTTGTACTAGATGGCCACTATAGCGATTTTGCCCCAAAGAATAATCAGGATTATTCGATCTTATAATAGTTTGAGCATCGTGTAAATCATTCAAAAGATAGGCGACCTCTGGCCAATAGCTGTTATATTTTTCGTAGTTATACAAAAGGAGAATTACTCGACAGGTTGCTGCAAAAATTTTCCCTTTAGCGGTAAACTGAGTTAACCGGTGAGGATATAAGCCTCTAATTTGAAAATCTTCGGGCATTTTTTGATTATTATTTTGCTTTTGCTCGGTAAATATTCGCTGAAGATAGGTTTTTTCTCCTCTTTTTTCATCCACTGTTCCCTCAGATGCAATTGCCGCTCCTAAAGTAAACCTTTTCATAGCCATAAGAATACGTTCTTCTAATCCTTCTTCCTGATTATCTTTACAAAGTTCCACCAGTCCCAACCCAAATAAAAGAAGACTAGCGTGAATACCAAATAAATAAATTTTATTATCTGAATTTGAGTCAAGGTAAGTTAATGCTGACATGGGTAGCTGTATAATTTTTTGTTGAGATTGACTAGATTGAAATATTTTTTGATAAAACTCGTCTAAGTGGCTGCTGCCCTTTCCGATTTCAATAATTGGGGGAATAGTTTGCACATAAATATCATTGTATTGTTCATAAACTATATTTGATATACTAAACTCTGTCTGTTTACCACTATAATTTTTTATCTGTTGATAAGATTTTCTGCCTCGCTCTCCATAACAATCAAGAGCATTTTTAATTAAACGTTCGGCCCATTCTAGACAATTTTGGCGGGTAAATTGTCCCTTTAATAGCTTGGTGTCTCCGACATAAGCAGTGATTAAATAAGACCAAATTTGATACACTGTCCAGTAAGCATAGTAATTAGCATCACCGTCTCTAGCCGCATAAATACGAGCTTTTTCTAAGAGACGAAGAGGTTCAATTAATAAATGAGTTTTGGGACTGGGTAATTGAGCAATGTAAGGAAAAAAGAGATAAATTTTAGCGCGGTGCGAATAGATACGAGATAGATAATAGAAAAAAGGATGAACATTAGTTTGAGAGTATTCACCAATTATTGCGTATTCTTTCAAATATTCCTGCAAATATTCTTCAGCAATGTTCAAACATTCTTCAGCTTTACGAATTGCAGAACCCCTTTCTTGATGGTCACGTTCCTCATCTTCAAGGTCTGTATAAAAATGATAATCAAATAGACAGATATGGTAGAGACTAACTAATAGTTTATCGTCTAGTCGTCCCTTTTCGATATGGGGTTTAATAACCTCAAGATATTTTTTGGCAATACGATAGAGACCTTCTTGAAGATATACTTGAGTAATTGCCAAATGTGCTTCATAGGCCACCATACTCCAAGCTTGATTATTATTAACTTCCTTGAAATTTCTCTCATCCCAATTGCGATATTTATCCTTAAACAGTTTTTTTTCTAAATAATCTTGCATAGCCCTGAGAGAGAAAGGGTAAAATTTTATCCAGTTTTCTGCTTTTTTTAGTATATATTTTTCCTCAATCCTCTGACAAAGTTGTTGTAGATATTGCTGGGAATCAATTCCCGTTTTTTCAATAGCTCTCAGTCGAGCGTGAAGGGCAGACTTAGCGGCAGATTCTAGAAGATCGAATCCGTAAAATTCTCCTGTTGCTAATTCTTGATCGGCGACAATTTGATTATAATCAATTTCATCTTTTAGAGAGTTTTTCACATCTTTTTGTTTACATAACTTAACCAGAGAATAAGACCAAACAGCACTATTTCTTGTATTGCCAATCACTTTATCTTCACTGACTATTTTTTGGGTGACAGGCAGATAGCCTTCTCCTTCTGGCTTTTTCAAAATATCTATCCCCTCAAACAAAAATCGATTAATTGCGGTGGTAATATGGGCGATAGGACTGCCCACACCTACCACTTCTTCACAAAATTCTAATCGATTGTTTGATTCTTCTTGCTTGAAAAATGGGCTGATTTCTAAGGTTGGTTGCCAGTTCTCTGGGGGATAAACATAAAAATACACTCGCACCCTATAAGCTATCTGTTTTTCTAATCCTTGAGCATAATACCTATTTTCGTCTTCATTATCAGCCAGAAAATGAGAATTAATTAAACCTGTTTCCCCTCGGTATAATTTTAGGGGCAGAGGTTTGACTTTCTCAATTTCTAAATAGTCGATATAAACGGGAAATTTGTCCCCTAATAAATTATTTTTAATAATTGAATTGCTCAGGCTTTCCAAAAAGAGATTGGATATGGAATCGCTAGTTAAATTATTCTTAACAAAATCTGGACATTGCTCGACAACAGTTTTAATTTGTCTGAGTCCAGCTTGAAATTCTGTCCGGCTCACTTCTCTTAAAATCTTATCAACCAAATCCTTGATAATTTCCTGCTCTGAGTTTGTTGATAAATGCTGATAATATTTTTTTAATCGGGGTTGAATATACTCTGTAATCTGATTAACTAGCTTGAAATATTCATCAATATCTAGATGATCATTTGCATCAAGGGACTTTAGGTAACTGTGTTGTTGTTTTTGGGAACTGTATAGATTAATGGCCTGTTTATAAAAGCTAACAACGTCTAGGGAATCCTGCTGTATTTCATCGGTAATGATCTCTTTTAACTGCTCAAGTAAACCAGCTTCGGGATGAACAAGTAATCCCAATTTCTTCCTTTCATCCAGAGATAACTGTGCATATTTTTTGAGAACTCGTTCTTTTTCTTGTTGGGTAAACTTATTGATCATTTTCTGGGCTAAACTATCCTTATTTTTGGCTGACTCTCCTTGCCAATAAGCCTCCAGTGAGGTAAGAATAGTAACTAATTTCCCCAAGCTTAAACTGGGTATCCGCTCCTCCCGTTCCTTTTCTTGGTAACGCTCTCCCATCACCGAACGCAGCACTCGCCGGACAAAAATGCGATTTTGTCCCCATTGTTTGGCTATTTTGTACTCATTCGGTTTGGGATTATCCTCACTAATGTCCAAATCGGTCAGATTGTTGAGGAGATGCAAATACACCGCAGCATCTCTTTTTCGGTCTTCATCGCTTTGTCTTTGATTTTCTGTGTCCAGATCGCTCATAGGTTTAGATGTTACTCTGATGATTCAGCCCTAGACGCCCGTTTTGATCAATAGTTATGTTCATATAATACAGGCTAATCTGGGGGATGTGCATAAAAAATCTGCATTAATTTTTGTAAACATTGTTAAAATTATCGGTAATTGGTTTGTTAGCGTTCGTAGTCCAACCCTGTAGATGATTGTAGGAAAGAGGTTGATGATGAAGGAAGAGACCGATAGGGTATCAATCACTGAACTGGTGTGGACGGTTTTTATATGTGCGTTTTGTGCCATAATACATGAAAAATTTTTAACGCTGTCACTGTATGTGCATACTGGAAAAATATTCTGTACATTATGTACATATTCGACAATTTTCGTCAGAATAAATGGACAAGGTTATTTTATCTAGTTTTTGTAACACTTTGTAACACCTTTGCAGTGATTGTAAAATGCCAAAACAGTTAGAAAAGAAAAAAACAACTGAATTAGAACATAGAGCAATTGAGTTGTCTCGCTCGGGTTCGCCCAGTGGCGCAGAGGAGGAGTGGAGCTATTTCATTAGCCCTGAGCCCAAACCCGAGCCGGGGGACACTCAGCGAGTCCAATTGTCCACAGGTTTGCCAGTTGAATTTGAACTTGTAGATAAGTATCAATCGAAATTTACTCAAGCATTCAAATTCAAATATCGCCTCCGATACCAAGGTATCCCTTTATACGGCTCCTCGATCATTGTTGATTTAGACGAAGACAATAAATTTTTGTTTGCAAACTCGTCTGAAGTTGCCCAAGATGAAGCTGTAAAAAAAGGATTTCCTGGCAAAAATCCGCAAGTTACTGAAAAAGATATAAAATATTCGATCTACAAATATTGTCTTGAGAAGGGTGAGCCTATTTCCCAAGAAGCCCTAGAGCATTGCGAGGTTAATCCCCAGCTTTACTATTATTTCAAACACTTTTCTAATGGCTCCAGTCACAAGCTAGGTGAATGGAGACTTGTTTATGTTACGAATATTAAAGTTATGGCTCCAACCAGTGGCGAAAAATCTGTTGGAACATCACTGGAATTAACTGATTATGTGATAGATGCCCACACAGGTCAGATAATACTCGAACTCTCAAATTTGAGAACCTTCTGCTAAAAGGGTTCTGTCCATAACCTACTGCCAAACTGTCTATCGTTTGGAGATATTTACCAAAATATCCCTAACTGTTGGGCTGGTTTTGGTAAACTTTTTTGACATTATTCAAATATAATCCACTTTTTGACGGGAAATACACGGGTATTTTATCCATCTTCTTTCTGTAGTTTTGACTTGCTTAAATTTTAGCAATTTTACTGTAGAGAGCAACGGTGCTTAGTGAAATCAGTAGAAAAGTGGTTTATGTACAGATTGTGCGTAAATAATCGACTGTTTTGCGTACCATATTGTACATAATCGACTTTTTAACTATGATTAGTTACTTAAGCGCTGACTGGAACTTATGAATTTATCGGGGGCAAAAACTTATGGTCTGCACAGAATGCAATGACGCACCATCTAATGGTAACTGTGGGCTTTCACGAACTTATAATTCGAAAGATAACGATTATTTCTCTGAGATCAATCGCGCTAATCACCGATTAGTAGATGATCTTTGTCGCGATTTTTGCCAACAAGCTCGTGATAATGTTGAAACCGTTGCCCAGTTTATCAAAGGTAACTTCAGCAGACCACTAGATAAATATGAAGCTATCATTAATTTTTATGTCCCTGCCTTATGGTATGCAAAACCGGCCTCATCTGGACAAGGAGAAATTAAACGGGCTTTATTTGGACAAAGAGAAATTAATGGTATAATGCGTTCTTATGGAACCGATATCACAGTAGTAGCTCATGAATTTTGTCATGGTTTAATTAAGTCTCCGCCAAAAAATCCACTTGCAGAATCTTTTTGTGACATATTTGCGGTTTTAGTGCGTAACTATCATAGGGATAATCCTTATTATTGGAATAATCCTCATAATTGGCTGTGGGATGTGGGAGAAAACTTTCAAGAAGGAACTGGATCCCTGAGACGATTAGATACATTACTTTCTTTAAGGTTTACAGATGCAGGGTCTGTCTATGGACAAATTGATTGGAATACGGCCAAGAATTATCACGAACTTTCCTTGATTCATAGTCATGCTTTTTATCGATTGATGACAATTCATAACACTGTCATCAATGGACAGCCTCTTTTTAATGGCGAATTTGCTCTTAAGCTATTCGGTGCTGTTCTAGAAGATATTTCCACGCTCGATAGGTTCCCTAAGAGTTTCTCTGAGAGTCGTAGAGTATTTGAAGAAAAAGCCCAAGTATTACTAAGAGCCTCTCCCCACACAAACCACCAATTAGACGCTATTTCTCAAGCATTTATTGATGTAGGAATTGAGTAAATAAGTAGGGAGGCACAATTATTTGTAGGATGGGTTAGCGGTAGCGTAACCCATGCGGGCGTTGGGTTTCATACTTCAACCCAACCTACGTTCATCTTATATTTAATTCCACCCACCTACTTATTAGCCAACTAAATTGACTATTAAGCAATCGCTTGGCACTTTTTTAATGTCAGTTTTAAAAAGCCATCTAACTAAGGGATTACCATTTTGTTCCAAACGGGCAGTCAAATTTAACTTAGTCCTCACCAATTGCATATTATTAGGGACTTTGACAATCATGTGCATAAATTTACTTCCTTGAACTCCTTTTCCCTGTGCTTTTCGATATTCCCAATCAGCCTTATATTCCCCAACTCCTGTCGCTATAATTGTTGGTTGTAATTCGGGGTATTCTAGGGCAAAATCCGTTCCTCCTAAACTTGCCTGAGCTTCCTTAAACTTAATATTGGGGGACAGACTAACTTTACAGTTCCGCTTGATTTCCTGATTGATTTCCAACGGATATAGATCAAAAGCAATAGCCCAATTTTGTTGATTATCGGGCAGTAAATCAACATAAAATTTAGCTTGAGTAATTTGAAATCTATCTTCTCCACTATTACGAAGAGAACAGGCAAAACGGACTAAAAAAAACTGTGCCTCATTCTGTTTTACCTCTAACCAAGAGGGAATTGCACCAGAATAAAGTTCAGCTAATGGCCAAACTTCTGGTTGTCCGATGCTAACAGTTGGTGCATCGCTAGGCCGTGAGGGAGGTGAGATAAATCTAAAATTTTCTTCCTCAATTTCTTCGCTATCCAATTCTAGTTGTCCTTGCCAAAGAATATTCTGAATTGTTTCAGGAGTAGATAATAACATATCAATTCAATCCGTGAAGTTGTTCAATTATCAACAGTATATCGCCAAAATAGAGAGAAGAAACCCAATCCTTTGGCGAAAAAATAGGATTGAGTTAACAGGATCAAAAATGGGATAGGTTAAAAACACATCCCACGGTCTCGATTAAGTCAGAACTACTGACGAATTTGTACCGGCATCACCAAATAGGTCATCTTTAAACCTCCCAAGGGGGTAAAAATAACCGGTTGGGTACTAGCATTTAACTGCATTTGGATATCATTATTAGGTAAAGCCTTCAAACCGTCCATCAAATATTTAACATTAAAGGCAATATCGCCACTTTCTCCCTGAATTTCCGCCGCCATGGACTCTTTGGCGCTACCTAAATCGGGAGATTCCACCGCTAGGGATAAACGGTCATTTTCGCTATCGAGGCTAAACTTGACTAAATTATTCTTTTGGTCCGATAAAACCGCCACTAATTCCAAACAACGGATTAATTGTTTGCGGTCTAAAACCAAAGAGCGCTCGAAGGATTTAGGAATTAACTGATTATAAGTGGGATAGGCCCCTTCTAACTTACGACTGGTTAACCTCTGTTCCCCCATTTCAAAGATGACTTGAGAATCATCCACATGCAGAGTAATAGTCTCGATATTTTGTTTTGTTGCCATCATTCTTTCCAATTCTCGCAGGGCCCGGGCCGGAATGGTGACATTAAAGCCACCAGAGGCACTTTCTACCTCCTCTAGGGGAGTTTGTACCACCGCTAAACGATGACCGTCTGTAGCGGCAAATTCTAGACAATCGACGGTTTTAGTTAAATGCACCCCCGTCAACACCTGTTTAGTTTCATCGCCACTAGCGGCAAACAATGCACCTTTTAGTCCCTCTGTCAAGGCAACTACAGGTAAATTAACAATTTCCCCATCGGCCACCGTGGGCAATTCTGGGAACTCATCGGCTTTCATACCGCGAATTTGGAACTGTGCCGAGGCAGTTTTTAGAAAAGCGAGACTATGCTCCTCATCATTCTTGTTTTCTTCCACAGAGATAGTGATTTCCCCCTCTCCCAAACGAGAGACAATATCGTTAAGCAATTTTGCCGGCAGGGTAATTTTGCCCCCTTCCACCACCTCGGCCCGAAAACTGGTGCGAATCCCTAAACTCAAATCAAAAGCAGTCAGGCTAATTTCGCCCTTTTCTTCATCGGCACAAAAGAGAACATTTCCCAACACCGGATGGGTAGGACGACTGGCAACGGCCCGACTAACTAGGGATAAATTGCTGTTGAGTTCGCTTTGACTACTGGTAAATTTCATAGCAGGAATAGTTTTTTTGTACGCTAAAAAATAATAGCAAGAATTCCCCTGTGGAAAATCTGTGGAAAACCAGAGCTTTTTTCGATCGCTCTTTCCGGGCTAAAATCTATCAATAGCAATAACTTCGGCCATTGCTAGGTTTTTACTGCAATTCTGAAAAGATTGTGGAAAAATTGTCAACAGTGAAATTTTTGCCCTTTCTCAGCCAATTACATCAGCTGTTAACCATCAAGCTACAAGTCAAGAATAGCGAGACTTTAGCCGACCAGCGCCTTTACTAGGGAAAAATTGCGTCAAATGTAGGCCGGTGATCTTTAAAATGGAACAAGCAGCAGGAAGTTAACAAAACAAAGCTCTGGGCCTCCCCCAGAACCAATAGACTCAAATAGACAAGGAGACAGGATTGGTTAGCACATCTTCGTATCAAACAACAAAATCGAAAGAAATCTTTACAGCCGCTCAAAAATTAATGCCGGGGGGTGTAAGTTCCCCCGTGCGGGCCTTTAAATCCGTCGGTGGTCAACCCATCGTTTTTGAAAGCGTCAAAGGGGCCTATATTCGCGACGTGGACGGTAACGAATACATCGACTATGTGGGAACTTGGGGGCCGGCTATCTGTGGTCATGCCCATCCCGAAGTGATTGCCGCCCTGCACCGGGCCCTAGACAAAGGAACCAGTTTCGGCGCTCCCTGTGTCGAGGAAAATATTCTTGCTGAAATGGTGATTGATGCCGTTCCCAGCATTGAAATGGTGCGTTTTGTCAATTCCGGCACCGAAGCCTGTATGTCCGTCCTGCGCTTAATGCGGGCTTTTACCGGCCGGGATAAAATCATCAAATTCGAGGGCTGTTACCACGGTCACGCCGATATGTTCCTCGTGAAAGCCGGCTCTGGTGTAGCGACCCTAGGCCTACCCGACTCGCCGGGGGTTCCCAAAACCACCACTAACAACACTTTAACCGCCCCCTACAATGACCTGGAAGCGGTAAAAGCCCTCTTTGTCGAGAATCCCGACTCGATTGCCGGGGTGATTTTAGAGCCAGTGGTGGGTAATGCCGGCTTTATCGTGCCGGATGCTGGCTTTTTAGAAGGATTGCGGGAATTAACCAAGGAATACGGAGCCTTATTAATGTTTGATGAGGTAATGACCGGATTCCGCATCGCCTACGGTGGCGCTCAGGAAAAATTCGGCATCACCCCCGATTTAACCACCCTCGGCAAAGTTATCGGCGGTGGGCTGCCGGTGGGGGCCTACGGCGGTCGCGCCGATATTATGGCTATGGTCGCTCCGGCCGGCCCGATGTACCAAGCGGGAACCTTATCCGGCAACCCCTTGGCTATGACGGCGGGAATTAAAACCCTAGAGTTACTCCAGCGCCCCGGCACCTACGAATATCTCAATAAAGTGACCAAATCCTTAACTGAAGGGCTACTGAAAGTGGCCAGAGATGCTGGTCATAGCGTTTCTGGAGGTCATATCAGTGCCATGTTCGGGATGTTTTTCACTGGCAACCCCGTGCATAACTATGAAGGAGCCAAAAAGGCCGATGTGGCTAAATTCGGTCGTTTTCACCGGGGAATGTTGGAAAGAGGCGTTTATCTAGCTCCTTCCCAGTTTGAAGCTGGTTTTACTTCTTTAGCTCACACAGAGGCCGATATCGAACGGACTTTGGCCGCCGCTAAAGAGGTTTTAGCAAGTTTATAGTTAATGCTGCTTCGGCTGGGAAAATTGATTGATAGAGTCCCAATTATTGATGAGTTGACATCTCCCCGCTTGCAAAAGACGGGGATTCTCAGGGGAAATTTGCCTAGAAACCCCGAACAATCGAGGGATTATTATCCCCAGCACTGTAAAACTTATCAGTCCCAGCACAGGCCGCCCCTTTTTAGTCAACCAGATCGAGGATATCAAGAGCAAGAGGTATCTAACTTGACAAAAATTACCTCGGTTTCTATAATCCTGAAACCGTCAACAAAATTGAGCGATAAATAGCTGGGCAAAAAATCAAGAAAAACAGCAAAAAAACGTAGTTCCCCCCTTGACAAATAGCCAAAACTAGGCATTAGTTAAATTTAATGATTTTTTAATAAAAACCGCCTTCTATCACCAGAAAAAGCGATTGGTAGATTTTTATCAGAGTAATGTAATCATCTTTACAACTATCGGGGATCAAAGGATGTTAGGGTGAAGGAGCGATGAGAAACCCACTTTAAGATCACCCCAATTGCTATGGCACAGATTCTCGATACCCTCCCCAACGGCAAGAAAAATAGTATTCTTTGTTGCTATGTCAATGCGACCAGTCATATTCAAATTGTTCGCATCACCAATATTGCTAACTGGTATTTTGAAAGGGTGGTTTTTCCCGGGCAGCGTTTAGTATTTGAGACCCTAGCGGATGCTTTCTTAGAGATTCATACGGGGATGATAGCCAGCGCCATCCTTTCCGATAACATCCCCTGTGAACGCCTTTATATCAGCGATGGGGATGAGGATGACTCCGATGGTCAACTAGACAGGGAAATATTCTATCCCCATTCCCTAGAGGAAAGTCAAGGGGCGAAAATTGACAATACCGTACCCTTCGGTTTAACTTTAGCTTCCGCCTAGCTAATAACCTAATCTGATAATTCCCCTCGCACGAGAATCACAGTGCAATTAACCGCACGGGCAATCGTCGAGGGGATATTGCCATTTAAGAACTGATTGAGCAAGCTTTCCCTGGACGCACCCAAAAGCACCAAAGAACAATCCTCCGATTCTACCAGATGAATCACCGCCTCGGCCGGAGAGGCCGAACAAATCGGTAAAGGTACAATCGGCTGTGCGATCGCTTTCTGTAAAGATGCTTGTAAAACTTCCAAAGTGGACAGAGCTGGCAGTAACTCCGTCGGGGAATAGATTTTACATAACCAAAGTTTGGGATGATCCGAAGACTCGGACAAAGACAGCAAACTAGGCAATAATGCTAAAGCGCGTTGGGCATTGGGACCGCCGGCGGTGGGAATCAGCCACATCCTTTCCCGATTAAGATCGTTGGGAAAACAATCCTTTGTCCCCAATTTTACCAAGATGGTTTCACAGGGGGCTTCAGCAATCAAAGTATCGACTAAAAACCCGAAAATCGCCCCAGTGGTCGATTTTTCCCCCGTCCAACCCATAATTAATAAATTGCTGTGTCGTTCGCGAATCGTGGCCAAAATCCCGTCGGCGATATCCTGAGCCACGGAAATTTGTGTATGAACAGAGATATTCTGCTGTCGGGCTAATCTTTCCAGACGATGAAGTAATTTGCGTCCTTCCCGCGTATCTACCTTTACTTCCGCCGGAGAACTAAGACGAGGCACAGTAATCACATAGAGACAATCTATTTCATAATTGCGTTCACGGGCGATCGCAGCAGCAATTTTAAACAAAGCGGTAGCGGTGTCGGGATTGGCAATAGGTAACAAAATCCGGCCTATTCCCACGGCCGGGGAACGGGTTTGATAAACCACATAGGAAGGGGTACTGCGTTGGGGCAGTTGACAAACTCCCCCCAATTGATCGGCTTCCACCCGAATAATATCGGTGCGGGTGATGATCCCCACCAGTTTTTGACCATCGGTAACGGGTAAACGGGAAAGCTGATAGCGATTTAACAGAAATAAAACATCGCTTAAAGCTGCCTGGGGGGCCACAGTAATCGGATTGGGAGTCATGATCTCCCGTAGGACCGTTTGACTGTTTTTCGATCGCCATTTATCCAGATCACTTTGGGTAAAAATCCCCAATAGTCGCCCCTGTTCCACCACGGGAAAACCGCGATGATGGGAACGGGACATAATTTTCACCACTTCCCCCAGGGGTAAATCTGCCGGCAGAATTTCCACCTGCGATTGCATCACATCCATAGCCGACAGATGGGCCAGCACATCATTAGAAGGGGTTTCTTCGTTGAGAATAATGCCACTAGCGGAAAGTAAATGCTGATAGAGGGAACCGGGGTGAATGCTTTCAGCAGTGATATAAGAAACGGCACAGGTCAACATCAGGGGCAGCACAACATTAAAATTGCGATGCAGTTCAAAGACAATCACGATCGCCGTTACCGGAACCCTGACTACTCCCGTAAAAAAAGCCCCCATACCCGCTAAAGTATAACTAGCTTCGCTGCCGAAACCCATCATTTTCGTCTCGATTCCCCCCACCAGAAACCCCAAGCAGGAGCCCAACACCAAAGCGGGGGCGAGGAGTCCTCCCGGAGCGCCAGAACTATAGGAGATCATCGTCAGGAAAAAATAGACGACGAAAGCGAGGGCGGTATTCTGCCAACTTAATTCCCCTGCCAGCAAAAATTCCCGTAAACCCGTATTATCTCGAAAAAAGTCGGGTAAAAAGGCCACTACTGTTCCCGATAACCAGCTGACCAGACCGATGCGCCAAGCCAGAGATAACCGCCAACGCCGCTGCATCTGGCTACAAAAAAGGATGCCTTGATTGAATAAAGCCCCCAATAAGCCCGCTAAAACCCCCAAAAGGCAATAAATGGGTATTTCTTGGGCAGAGAAGCTAATATTGGCATATTCAGTGATCATTGAGGGGGTATTCTGCAGCATCATTGAAACCACGGCCCCGGTAAAGGAAGCCACAATCGCCGTTTCTAGGGTCATACTGGAGACATCGCGCATTAATTCCTCGATCACAAAGAGGACGCCGGCGATGGGAGTAGTAAAACCGGCCGCTAACCCCGCGGCTGCCCCGGCTGCGATCATCTGACGACGGTGATCAGGACTGGTGGGCAGCCAGACGCTTAATTGGGCCGCTAGGGCCGCCCCGATGTGTACCGTGGGGGCGCGACGACCAAGGGTTAAACCACCGCCAAGAATCAGGATCGCCCCGATCATTTTTACTAGGGCGACCCGCCAAGACAGGGGCAAAGGATATTTAGCTAAGGCCGCTTTTACTTGGGGAATACCACCCCCGGCGGCCGCGGGGGAGAAGTGTTCGACAATCCAACCGGCGCTGTAACCGAGCAGAAAACCGCCGAGGGGCAAAACTAGGAAAGGAGAGGAATTGGCTACTAGATGCACCCGCCAACCACCTAACCAACCGATCCCCAATTTCAGGATAATGGCGGCAAGGGCGGAGAGAATTCCGATTAAACAGGCGACCAGTAAAGCATAACGACTATCGGTTGCGCTACGTCCGAAGTGTTGGGATTTAAACCACTGACGGAGGTTTTGGTGACGGGCAAAAAGTCCCATAATCATCAGGGAGAATCAAGGCAATGGCGGAGCGAGGATTTATTTAGGGTTCTGATTCCTCGTTTCTTTAATCATAGGCCGTTAAGTTCTGTCACCGTTCACCTTGTTGCTACCAGTGGCCCTAATAGTAGTTTTTCTATCGATGGGCTAGGATCAAAGGTTGTCCCTGTCTTTGAGCGGAGGGTATTGTAAAGTTTCAATACAAATATAGTCAGATATAGTCAGGCATGGTAACATATAGACATGAAACTATCAGACTATGCAAAAAAAACAGGAATAAGTTATCGAACGGCTTGGAGGTGGTGGAAACAAGGGAATTTAACAGGCTATCAATTGCCTTCTGGTACAATTATCATA
>VYKU01000038.1_pt1 | contig 68535 bp, 69 predicted proteins | sample 5114491 | NCBI WGS metagenome assembly VYKU01 (sample SAMN12291796, study PRJNA351875) | freshwater metagenome | isolation source: freshwater lake | place: USA: Michigan, Gull Lake | collected 2011-07-05 | reverse complement strand
AGCGCCGCCGCCCGCCGCTTGCGCCAAGCGCCGCCGCACTTCGGCCGTGACGGCGTCGCGCGTGGCAGGATCGAGATCGGGACGCGCTTGCAGGCGCTGCGACAAAGCGTCGGCCACAAAGGCCGCGATCTTGAGGGCGGCTTTGGGCGTCAAGGTCGGCCGATCGACCAACGGCCCGTGCCAGGATTCGCGCGAGGGTGCCCGATCGACGATGAGGTCGAGCGTTTCTTCGCGGATCTGCGCGGATTTGTTGGCGAGCAACGTGGCGACGGCCGCCGTATCGTCGGCTTCGACGAGCGCGTCGGAAATCGAGGCGGCGACGTTGCTGCGTTTGGCGACGGCCGTAAGCGCACCTTCGGCATGGTCGCCGCGGATGATTTCGAGCAGGTCTTCGTCGCTCAAGAGCGGCGAGAATTGCAGCACCGGGCTTGCGACCGAGAGTTCGGCGTCGCGCGCCAATTGGCGCACGAGATCGGGGGGTGCATCCGCCACGTCTTTGAGTGTTTCGGCGACGACCGCACGGATTTGCGTGGCCGTGTCTTTGGCCAGCACTGCGAGCGTTTGCATCGTGCGCGCGCGGGCGGCGTCTTGCGCACCCGGCACCTGTTCGGGCAGCAGGCGCTGCACTTTGCTCGCAAGCCCGGCGCGCACCTCTTGCGAGCGGTCGCGCGCGAGCTTCAGATTCGCGTGCTGCGGCGAGGCGGCATTGTCGGCCACGGCTGCGCGCACTTCGGCACTCGAATCTTCGGTGAGGTAGTAGAGAATTTCCGGCCGCACGTCCGTGCGCCGCGCAAGATTGGTGCGCACGAACACGTCCGGATCCTGGATCATGCGTTTGGCGACTTCGTAGTCGGCGTCGTCTTGGGGCTGCATGGCGGTGTTGCGTTCTCTCTCAGGTCGGTGTCGCGGCGGGGGCAAGCGCGTAGGTGCCCTTGCCGCGTCGTTTGACGTCGTACATGGCCGCATCGCCGCGCGCGAGCAGCCCATCGACCGTTTCGGGGCAGGCGGGCAGATGGGCGGCAATGCCGGCCGAAAAGCCGAGCGGTTTTTCGGGGCTTGCCGACACCGGCAACAGCTCGCGGCGCAGCTCGAGAATCTGCGCGGCCTTGGCGATCGCCCCGTCGGCGTCGGTGCGGTCGAGCCAGATCGCGAATTCGTCGCCGCCCAGGCGTGCGAGCAGATCGTTGGCGCGCAGCGCTTTGCGCAAGGTGCGCGCGACGGCTTTGAGGGCCGCGTCGCCGGCCGGATGGCCGAGCACGTCGTTGACGGCTTTGAAATTGTCGAGATCGACATAGACGAGGGCACCCGGCTCGCCGGTGCGCTGGCAATCGGCCAGGCGCGTGCCGAGCTCGGCCACGAAGCGGCGGCGATTGAGGAGACCCGTCAGCGCGTCGGTCGAGGCTTGGCGGTCGAGTGTTTCGAGCACGTCGAGCTGCGCGTGCGCGATGCCGAGTTGGGCGGCGATTTCGGCGAGCACGTCGCGCTCGCCCGCACTCCAGGGCGCGTCGGCTTGCGCGACCGAATCGGGGCTGCGGAACAAAGCCACGAGCCCGTTGATCTTGTGGCGGAACGCGGTCGGGGCGGCGAGGGCGAAGCCCGCCTGCGATTTGAGTTCGACGAGCGCGTCGATCCCTTCTTCCATCGGGCGGCCGCTGTCGAGGCGCGCTTGGAATCGTCGCGCAATGTCGAGTCCGGCGGGCATGTCGCCGCCATGGCAGGCGGCGGCGACAAACGTCGGCGCTGCGTCGTGCGTTTCTTCCACGCGCCAGATCGAGCAGCCGGCCCCGAGCGCGTTCGCGGTTTCGGCCGCCGCCGCGCGCAGCATGGCACCCGCTTCCATCTCGTCGCGCACGGCGCGCACGATGTGGGCGATCAAGCGCTCGCGGTTGCGCGCTTCGGCAAGTTCGGCTTCGCGTTCGCGCGCTTCGGTCACGTCGCGCGCAAGGCCGCGGGCTCCGCGCCACGTGCCGTCGGGCGCGAACAGCGGAACGGCCGAGATCTGCACGCACGCGTCTTTGCCGTCGGCGGTGCGCACCCATTGCTCGGTCTGGGCGATGGGTTCGTGCGTGAGGAAGGGTGCTGCGACCGAATCGTCGTCCGGGTCGATCGCGAACACGCCGGGCTTGCGGCCCAGAAGATCGTCGGCACGCCAGCCGAGTGCGCCCTGCGGCGACACGAACGCGAACATGCCGGTGGCGTCCGTCTCCCACGCGAAGTCGCTCGAGATTTCGACGATGTCTTTGTAGCGCCGGCGCGAGTCGGCGAGTGCGTTGCGCATATTGGCGGCAAGGCTCACGTCGCGCGCCAGCAGCAAGGTCGACTCGCCGACGGGCACGCAGGCCACATCGAGCGTGACAGGGGCGGCCGCCCCCGGGACCACCACCGTGTCGAGACGGGCGGCGCCCGTCTGCACGATTTCGGCCGCCAAAGCGCCAAGGTCGCCGGTGCGCGCGGCAAACTCGTTCAGCATCGGGCGCGCCTGGGCGTTGGCCCCCGCGACGTCGCCAGAACGGGCGAGGCGCGCAGCCGGGCCCGGCCAATCCGCGATCAGCCGGTCGAGGGCGGCTTCGAGGCTCGAAGTGCCGTTTTTGGCGCGCGATTCTTTGGATGGCAGGTTCAGCTTCGTGCTCCAACGGCAAAAACCGCTCGACCTTAGCCATATTGGCGCAGCCGCGCCAAGCCAACATTGACAGGCGTGCGGCGGCAGCCCATTTTCCCGGTTCGTTTTGCCGTATCCGAACCCCCAAGCGAACTCAAGAGCGGACCCGAAAATGAACCTCGCCGAGATGCAAGAGACGATCGACCAGGCCTGGGAAAAGCGCACGGAACTGAATTTTTCCACGCACGGCGCCGTGCGCGCGGCCGTGGACGCCGCGCTTGAAGCACTCGATGCGGGCGACGTGCGCGTGGCCGCGCGCGCGGACGGCAAATGGACCGTCAATCAATGGCTCAAGAAGGCCGTGCTGCTGTCGTTCCGCCTCAACGACAACAAGCTCATCGAGCACGGCCCGGGCCCGTCGCATTGGTGGGACAAGGTGCCGTCGAAATTCGCGGGCTGGGGCGAGGCCGAATTCCGCAAGGCTGGTTTTCGGGCTGTCCCGAACTGCATCGTGCGCAAATCGGCCTTCATCGCCCCCAACGCGATCCTGATGCCGTCTTTCGTGAATGTCGGCGCCTATGTCGGCAGCGGCACGATGGTCGATACGTGGGTCACGGTCGGCTCGTGCGCGCAGATCGGCAGCAACTGCCATCTGTCGGGCGGCGTGGGGATCGGCGGCGTGCTCGAGCCGTTGCAGGCCGAGCCCGTGATCATCGAAGACAATTGTTTCATCGGCGCGCGCTCCGAAGTGGTCGAGGGCGTGATCGTCGAGGAAGGCTCGGTTCTGTCGATGGGCGTGTTCATCGGCCAGTCCACGAAGATCGTCGATCGCACGACGGGCGAGATTTTCATGGGCCGCGTGCCGGCCTATTCGGTCGTGGTTCCCGGCAATCTGCCGGGCAAGCCGCTTCCCGACGGCACGCCGGGGCCGTCGACCTATTGCGCGGTCATCATCAAGCGCGTGGACGAAAAGACGCGCTCCAAGACCTCGATCAACGAGCTTTTGCGCGCGTGAGCGGTCTCGATCCTGTCGCGTTTGCGGCGGACCTCATCCGCTGCAAATCGGTCACGCCCGCCGACGACGGCGCACTCGGCACGCTCCAGCAAACGCTCGAAGCGGCGGGCTTCGTGTGCCATCGCCTGCCGTTCAGCGAGCCGGGTACCCCCGACATCGACAATCTCTATGCGCGCCTCGGCACGGGGCACCCTCATTTCTGCTTTGCGGGCCACAGCGACGTCGTGCCCGTCGGCAATGTCGAGGGCTGGACCGTCGATCCGTTCAAGGCCGAAATCCACGACGGCTATCTCTACGGGCGCGGTGCGGTCGACATGAAGGGCGCTATTGCGGCCTTCGTTTCGGCAGCGCTCGAATTTGCTCCGCGATTGCGGGGCTCGATCTCGCTGCTGATCACCGGCGACGAGGAAGGCCCGTCGATCAACGGCACCAAGAAGATGCTCGACTGGCTCGTGGCGAACGGCGAGATCCCGGACATTTGCGTGGTCGGCGAACCCACCAACGAAACGCAGCTCGGCGACATGGCCAAGATCGGCCGTCGCGGTTCGCTCAATGTCGAGCTCACCTCGACGGGCGTGCAAGGCCACGTCGCCTATCCGCATCTCGCCGACAATCCGATCCATCCGCTGATCGCACTTCTGGCCGATCTGACGGCGAAGCCTTTGGATGAAGGCAACGCGCATTTCCAGCCCTCGTCGCTGCAGGTGACCACGCTCGACGTGGGCAATCCGACCGAGAATCTGATTCCGGCCCAGGCGCGCGCGCGCTTCAATATCCGCTTCAACGACATGCACAGCTCGGCCTCGCTGCTGGCATGGGTCGCATCGCGCATCGAAGCGCTCGGCCTCTCGGGCAAGATCAAGACCGCATCGCGCGTGTCGGGCGAAAGCTTCATCACGCATCCGGGCACGCTTTCCGCACTCGTGTCGGACGCGGTCGAAAAGCGCCTCGGGCGCAAGCCCGCACTCTCGACGACGGGCGGAACGTCCGATGCGCGTTTCATTTCGCGCTTCTGCCCGACCATCGAATTCGGCCTCGTCGGCCGCACGATGCACAAGACCGACGAGCGCGCTTCCGTCAAAGACATTGCCGACCTTGCCGCGATCTACGGCCATATGCTCGACGCCTATTTCGCCGGGCGCGCATGAGCTTGTTTGCAAGCGTGCGCATTCCCATCGGCGGCGTTCTGCGCCTGCTGCGCGGCGACCGCAGCGGCTTGGCAATGATCGGCGCGCACAGCCGTGCCGGCTGGATCGCCTCGTTCGTGGTGCCGGGCATGCTGGTGCTGCCGGCATATCTCTATCTGTCGCTGCCCGATCTCGACGCCTCGGAGGACGCAGCGCACACGCTGCTGCTCGAAGCGCTCGCCTACATCGTCGGCCTCACGCTGTTCCCCGTGGCCGCACATCTTTTGTGCACGCAATGGGGCAAGGCGCGCGCTTGGTTCGACTACGTGCCGGCCTACAATTGGGCGGGCGTGCTGCAGATGGCGATCTATCTGCCCGCTGCGATTCTGAGCCAGAGCGACGCGATCGACGGCCTGCTGCTGTTCGCGATCGGCGTCGCGGCCGTGACGGCAGCGGTCGCGATCCAGTTCCGCGTCGCCGTGGTCACGCTCGGCATCGACCGGTTCCAGGCCTTGTCGCTTGTGGCCTTGGAACTCGCCTTGGGTGCGGTGCTGCGCCAAATCGTCGACCGCCTGCAGGGCGGCTAGCCGGAGAACCGAAGATGCGTGCCATCGTGCGCCGACTGCCTATGCGCGATCCTGCCGATATGTCGGCCCTCAACGCGGCGTTTGCCGACGGCTCGCTCGATCCCAGCACGATCGTCGCCATCCTCGGCAAGACCGAGGGCAATGGCTGCGTCAACGATTTCACGCGCGGCTACGCCACGCTGGCGATGAAGCTCGCCCTCGCCGCCGCTTGCAACGCGACACCGGCCGAGATCGGCAAGCGCGTCGCCCTCGTCATGTCGGGCGGGACGGAAGGCGGGCTCAATCCGCACATGACGGTGTTCGCCGTGGACCGTTCGGCACCGCGTGGGATCGGGCCGAAGCGCCTTGCGATCGGCACCGGCTTCACGCGCGATTTTGCGGCACACGAGATCGGCCGCACCGCGATGATCGCGGCGACGGCCGACGCGGTGCGCGATGCGATGGCGGCAGCGGGAATTGCCGACCCTGCCGACGTGCACTACGTGCAAGTGAAATGCCCGCTCTTGACGGCCGAGCGCATCGCGGCCTCGCAAGCGCCGACCGTGTGCGAAGACACGTACGAATCGATGGGCTATTCGCGCGGTGCTTCGGCCCTCGGTGTTGCGTTGGCGCTGGGCGAGATTGCCGCAGCCGACCAAGCTTCCGTGTGCGCCGACTGGTCGCTCTATTCGGGCGTTGCGAGCACGTCGGCGGGCATTGAGCTCATGCGCAACGAGATCATGGTGCTCGGCAACTCTTCCGCTTGGTCGGGCGATCTCGCCATCGCGCACCGCGTGATGCAAGACAGCATCGACGCACCCGCGCTATGGGCAGCCCTTGCCGACCTTGGGCTCGACGGAAAAGGCCAGCTCGATGCCGCCGCACGCGACCGGCTCGTTGCCGTGCTCGCAAAAGCCGAGCCCGCGCGCACCGGTGCGATCCGGGGCAAACGCCACACGATGTGGGACGACAGCGACATCAACGCCACGCGCCACGCACGCGCCTTGGTGGGCGGCGTGTTGGCGGGCGTGGTCGGCGACACGCAGCTCTTCGTGTCGGGCGGTGCGGAGCATCAAGGCCCCGACGGCGGCGGCCCCGTCGCGGCGATCGCACGGGTTTAGCGGCCGCAGCGGCTTGTTCTATTCCGGCGTATCCATCGCTTGGCTGAGACGCCGAAGCAGATGCATGGGGCTGCGTGCGAGTACGGGCGGCGTAATCTCGAGCGTGTCGACCGTCGAAGAGGCGGCGATCGAGGCGAGCCCGTGCAGCCCCGACCAGATGAAAAGCGCGTCGAGCATGACCGCCTCGTCGTCCGGCGCCCCGCCGCGCTGCAGCGCCTTGCGCCGCAGCGCGTCGCAAAGCAGGGCAAAAGCGTGTTTGGCGTTGGCCATCATCTCGGGATGTTTTCTGCCGTCCGGCAGCGGCGTGTTGAACATCAGGCCGTATTCGAGCGCGTGGCGGCGGGCATAGTCGAGATAGGCTTGGCCCATCTTCCCCATGTCGGCATCGGGGTCGTCCGTCTTCGGGTGCCGATCGAGATGGCGGGCAAAAGCGTCGAAGCTGCGCGCGACGATCGCGGCGAGAATATGGTCGCGGCTCGCAAAATGCTTGTAGGGGGCTTGGTGCGAAACGCCGAGGCGGCGCGCCACTTCGCGCAAACTCAATTTGCCAATGCCGTCCTTGGCAATGATCTTCAGACCTTCGCGAATGCACTCTTCCTTCAGATCGCGATTCTTCTTTTTCACGTTTGCCCGTTCCGATGCGGACGGTCCTCCGGCTCGGGGGATTTTTTGCCGCATCAGTATCCTTGCCGTCCTCTGGAAAGTTCTTCAAGTGCTTCGTCCCAGCGCAGCGGCAGCTGGCCGTTCGTGCGCGCAACGCGCACGAAGCGCGAGTCGACGAGGGCGGACGGGGTCGCGTCGATGGCTTGCCGATGCAGCGGCGAAGCGACGAAGCGGCGCAGATCCTCTTCGCTCCGCCACGCGGTCATCGTCCAGGCTTTGTTGCCGAGCAGTTCCTGGCGCAGCGAATAGCCGAGAAGTCCGGGCTGCGCGGGCAGGGCGCGTTCGATGCGCCACACGTTTTCCCAGAAGACCTTCCGCGCGGCGCGGTCGTCGGACACGACCGCCAGCGTGACGGCGACGACCGTGGGCGCGTCCTTCGGCAGCGCCGCACCTGCATCGGTGGTCTTGTAGGGTGTCGCGATCGCGCAGCCGGCAAGTGCTCCCGCGAGGACGGCGGCCAGCGCGACGCGAAGCTGGGCGGCGGCCGAAGGGCGCTTCTGGCGCAACGTCGCCCAGGCGCTGTTTTCGCTCTCGATCATGGTTCTCCTTCTTTTGCGCGCGGATCGCGTGGCGCAAAAAATTTCAAGCCGGAATGTTGACACTGACAACCTGACAGCCTATGTATCGGTTGTCAATGTCAACCTGGAGGCCGCAATGCGCCCGATCCCCCTGTCTTTCCTCTGCGTTCTTCTCGCCGGCAACGCTGCCGCTGCAGCCGATCTGGTCGTCAACGTCGCCGCCATTCGCAGCGCCGACGGCGAAGTCGGCTGCGCGCTGCATGCGGACCCGGCCGCTTTTCCGCTCGGCAATGCCGATACGCCGATGCAATGGGCCAAGGCGGATCCCGCCGGCATGGTGTGCCGATTCGCGAATCTGCGGCCGGGCGCCTACGCGGTTTCGGTCTCGCACGACCTGAACGGCAACCGCAAAACCGACACCAACTTCCTCGGCATCCCACGCGAAGACTGGGGCGTGAGCAACAATGTGCGGCCGACCTTGCGCGCGCCGACATTCGACGAAGCGAAGATCGACGTGCAGGCCGAGCGCGTAACCATTGTCGAAGTCAGGCTCGGACGATGACGGGCGTGACCAGTCTTTCCCAAGGGCGCGCGCCTGCCTACGGGCCGGTCGCGCTCGTGACGGGCGCTTCGGACGGCATCGGGCGGGCCTTCGCGCGAGAATTGGCACGGCGCGGCTACAACCTCGTTCTGGTGGCGCGGCGCAAAGCGCAGTTGGACGCGCTCGCCAACGAGCTGGATCTTGGCAACCGCACGCTCTGCACGGTGATCGCGGCCGATCTCGGACGGCCGGAAGGAATTGCGGCCGTGCTCGAGCAAACTGCAGCACGCGACATCGGCTTGCTTGTCGCCGCAGCGGGCTTCGGCACGTCGGGCAATTTCATCGACCAGCCGCTGGATGCCGAACTCGAGATGATCGACGTCAATTGCCGTGCGGTGGCGGCGCTGACGCATGGCTTTGGCCAGCGTTTTGCCGCGCGCGGCGGCGGCGGCATCGTGCTGATGAGTTCGATCGTCGGTTTCCAGGGCGTGCCGCGCGCGGCCAACTATGCGGCAACCAAGGCTTTCGTCCAGAGTCTCGCCGAGGGCTTGCGGCCAGAGCTTGCTGCCAAGGGGGTCGATATCGTCGCCTGCGCGCCGGGGCCTATCGGCAGCGGCTTCGCCGCACGCGCGAACATGGTCATGGACAGGTGCGATCCGCCCGAAGTCGTCGCCGCCGAGACGCTCGATGCGCTTGGGCGCAAGGGCACAGTGCGCCCGGGGCGTCTGGCGAAGCTGCTCGAGGCGGCGTTCACCGGCATGCCGCGATGGGGGCGGGTCAAGATCATGGCTTTGGTCATGAAAGGCATGGCGCGCGGGAAAAGCGGCGCGGCGGCAGAGGTTCCGCGCCCTTAGCGCCAGATGAGCCAAGCCAGCACGGCGACGGCCAAAGCCGCGGGGGTCCAGCCGAGTGCCGTGCCGTAGCGGCGCACGAGGCGATCGCACGGGTTTAGGGCTGCGTTTTCCCTTTGCGCGCTTTGGCGGCAAGCATGAGGCCGCTGAAGATTGCGCAGAACCCGAAAAAGGCCAAACCCAAATAGGCGTTGGCGTCGCCCGGCTGTCTGTAGACCATCCAGATAGAGGCGATGACAAACGCCATCGATGCGGCGGCAAGCGCGAAAAGAAAGAACCAGTTGTTTGCCGCTGCCATATTGGCGAAGGCTTCGGCGTAAGTCAGCTTTTCCGTGCTTCTTGCGAGGCCCTTCGTTTCTGCTTTTACGCGAAAATAGCGCCATAGCGCGTAGACAGCCACAAGCGCGAGGCTTGGCCAAAGACCGAAGACGTTCAGGATCAGAAATCCCGACACTAAGGCGACGATGAGCTCGCGCTTGAGCGCACGCCGCAGGCGCTCTGCCTGCTCGGCGCTTTCGACGACGTATCCCGGCCTATATCGCCCCCACGGGAAGTATAGCGTTCGCCCGGATTCGTCGGTCTTGAAGCTGGCTGCCGCCAGCCCGTCGAAATACCCCATATGGATCCTCGTCTTGGGAAGATCGCGCGTTGCCGCTTTCGAAGCAACTATAAGTATGCCATCGCCGCTGCGGCGTTTCAATCGATTTGGAAGCGTGGCTTGCGTGCGCGATCAGCGCCAGATGAGCCAAGCCAGCGCGGCGACGGCCAAAGCCGCGGCGGTCCAGCCGAGCGCTGTGCCGTAGCGGCGCACGAGGCGGTCGATGCGGCTGCCCTGGTGTTTGAGAAGCCAAGCGATCGCGTAGAATTGCACGCCGCGAGCGAGCACGCTTGCCACAAAAAACGGGGCGAGCGGATATTGCGCAATGCCGGCCCCGATCGTGACGATCTTGAACGGGATCGGCGTCAGGCCCTTGCCTGCGATGAGCCAGAAGCCCCATTGCGCGAACATCGTCTGGAAGGCTTCCATCTGCGCTTCGTAATGCAGGCGCGCGATGAGCCATTTGCCAAGCGTGTCGTAGAGCACGTCGCCGATCGCGTAGCCCAAGAAGCCGCCGACGACCGAGGCGAGCGTGCAGATGGTCGCATAGCGATAGGCGCGGGCCGGGTCCGCCATCACGAGCAACGCCAGAAGCGGATGCGGCGGCACGGGCAGGAACGAAGAGTCGGCGAACGACACGGCCGCCATCGTCGCGGTCGCATGCCGGCCGCGCGAGAGTGCGAGCGTGCGGTCGTAGAGGGCGGCGAAGGCGCTCAACCCTCAGCCTTTGATCATCGTGCCGACGCCCTTGTCGGTGAAGATCTCGAGCAAGGTTGCGTGCCGCACGCGCCCGTCGAGGATGATCGCACCCTCCACGCCGCCGTCGACGGCCGCCAAGCAGGTTTCGACCTTCGGGATCATGCCGCCCGAAATCGTGCCGTCGGCGATCAGCGCGCGCACTTGCGCGGCCGTCAGGTCCGGCAGCAGATTCTTGTTTTTGTCGAGGACACCTTTGACGTCCGTCAGCAGCAGCAGGCGCGACGCCTTCATGGCGGCGGCGATGGCGCCCGCGACCGTGTCGGCGTTGATGTTGTAGGTCGCCCCGTCCGCGCCGACGCCGATGGGGGCGACGACCGGGATGATGTCGGACTTCGAAAAGCTTTCGAGGAAGGACGGATCGATATGCGTGGGCTCGCCGACGAAACCCAGATCGAGCACGCGCTCGATGTTCGAATCCGGGTCTTTCTTGGTGCGCTTCACCTTGGACGCGATCAGGAAATTCGCGTCCTTGCCCGACACGCCGACCGCACGGCCGCCGGCGCGGTTGATCGCCGCGACGATGGATTTGTTGATGCTGCCCGAGAGCACCATTTCGACGATCTCGACCGTGGCGGCGTCGGTCACGCGCAAGCCGTCGATGAATTCGCTTTTCACCTTGAGGCGCTCGAGCATCGCGCCGATCTGCGGCCCGCCCCCGTGCACCACGATCGGGTTCATGCCGACCTGCTTCATCAGCACGATGTCGCGCGCGAAGTCGCCGGAGATCGCCTCGTCGCCCATCGCGTGGCCGCCGTATTTCACGACGATGTTCTCGCCGTTGTATTCGCGCATGTAGGGCAGCGCCTGGCTGAGGATGCGGGCGATGGTCTGCGGATCGTCGGTCGTGTCCATGGTTTCTGCGTCCGTCGTCTGGTTTGGAATGCCGAACGGTGGGGTTTCTAGCAGGGCGTCGCGAGGGCCGCTAGCTCGGCACGAAGAATATCGATGCCGGTATTCTTTTCCGACGAGGTCGGCAGCACCACCGGGTGGGCGCCCAGATGCCCCTCAAGTTCGCCGCCCACGCCGGCAATGCGCTGGGCAAGGCCCGCGGCCCCGAGCGCGTCGCACTTGGTGAGCACGACTTGGTAGACGACGGCCGAGGAATCGAGAATGTCGAACAGCGCCCGGTCGAGATCTTTGAGGCCGTGGCGTGCATCGACGAGCACCAACGCGCGGCGCAAGGTCGGGCGGCCTTTGAGATAGCGCAGCATCAAATCGCTCCACACGGCCTTGGTGGCCTTGGAGACGGCGGCATAGCCGTAGCCGGGCATGTCGACCAGCGACAGGCGCTTGCCGAGGGCGAAGAAATTGAGCTGCTGCGTGCGCCCCGGATGGCGCGAGACGCGCGCCATGCGCCCGTGGCCGACGAGCGCGTTGAGCAGGCTCGATTTGCCGACGTTCGAGCGGCCCGCGAGCGCGATCTCGGGCATGTGCGGCGGCGGGACCGCGTCGAGCGTGGCGGCACCGGCCACGAACTCGCACGGGCCCACGAACAGCTTGCGCGCCGCTTCGATCTCGCCTTCGGAAAAGACCGGGCCCGGAGGGACCGGCGGCGAAGCGGCTGCAGCGTCGGTCACGCCTTGCCCCGTTCCTTCTTGCTCGGTTCCTTGGCGGTGGTGGCTTGCGCGTTTTCGATGCTGCGCATGATGATCCATTGCTGCAGGATCGACAGCGTGTTGTTGACCGCCCAGTAGATCACGAGGCCGGCCGGGAACGAGGCCAGCATGATCGTGAAGATGAAGGGCAGCGCCAGGAACATCTTGGCCTGGATGGGATCGACCGGCTGCGGATTGAGCTTCTGCTGCACGAACATCGTGACGCCCATCACGAGCGGCCACACGCCGATCTCGAGCATCGGCGGCACGTCCCACGGGATCAGGCCGAACAGGTTGAACAGCGACGTCGGATCGTGCGCCGACAGATCCTGGATCCAGCCGAAGAAGGGCGCGTGGCGCATTTCGATGGTGACGAACAGCACTTTGTAGAGCGCGAAGAACACCGGGATCTGGATCAGGATCGGCAAGCAGCCCGAAAGCGGATTGGCGCCCGAGCGCTTGTAGAGCTGCATCATCTCCTGCGACATGCGCTGGCGGTCTTCGCCGTACTTCTCTTTCAGCTTCTCCATCTCGGGCTGGAGCAGCTTCATCTTCGCCATCGAGCGGTAGGATTTGTTGGCGAGCGGATAGAAGAGCAATTTGACCGCGATCGTGAACAGGATGATCGCGATGCCGAAATTGCCGACGGCGGCGTAGATCCATTCGAGGGCGATGAACATCGGCTTCGTAAGCCAGTAGAACCAGCCGAAATCGATGGCGCGGTCGAACAGCGGGATGTTGTATTTCTCGCCGTAGAGATCGAGCAGGCGCACTTCTTTGGCGCCCGCAAACAGCAGCGTGGAATGCGTGGCGCTGGCACCCGGTGCGACCGTCTGGACGGGGGCGAGATAGTCGATCTGGTAGCGGTCGAGGCCGCCCGCCAGCGCATGCGCAAAGCGCGCGCCGATTTCCACGCCCTGCTGCGGCACCAAGGCCACGAGCCAGTATTTGTCGACGATGCCGATCCAGCCGCCGCGCGTCTGGTAGGGGATCTGCTTCTTCTCGCGCAGATCCTGGTAGCTCGGCTCCTTGAGCTGCTCGTTGAAGACCCCGATCGGGCCTTCATGCAGAATGTAGTAGCCGCCGAGCGTGGGCGTGCCCACGCGGCTTGCCAGCGAATAGCCGTGCAGCGACACAGGGGCGGCACCGTTGTTCGTCACGCGCTGCTCGATGCGGAAGAAATATTCTTCGTCGAGCGTGATCTTGCGCTCGAATCGCAGGCCCTGGCCGTTGTCCCAGGTGAGGGTCACGGGGTTGCCGGGCGAAAGCACCGTGCGGTCGGCGGTCCATTCGGTGTCGGCATCGGGCAGCGCCAAGGCACCCGCCGCCGAGACCCAGCCGAATTCGGCGAAATAGGGATCGGTGGCACCCAGCGGCGACAGCAACACCACCGGCGGCGAGTCTTTTTCGACCTTCTGGCGGTATTTGGTGAGCTTGAGGTCGTCGATGCGCCCGCCGCGCAGGGTGATCGAGCCGGTCGCAACCGGCGTTTCGATCGTCACGCGTGCGGCACGCGCGAGGATCGTCGTGCGGTCGGGATTGGCTTGGGCGGCGAGGCTCGCGGCCAGGCTGCCGGGGGCGGGCGGAGCACCGATCGTCGCAGTTGCGGCCCCCGGTGCTGCACCGGGGACGGGCGGCAGCGAGGTCGGGGCGACCATCTCGGCGGCGGCCTTGCGTTCGGCTTCGGCCGCCCGCTCGCGTTGGGCGCGCGGCTGGTTCCAGAAAAACTCGAAGCCGAGCACGATGACGATCGACAGGGCGATCGCGACGATCAGGTTCTTTTGGTCGAATTGCTGCATGGGGTCTGGGCTGTCTTTTTTCTGAGAGCGCGGGTCAAAAACGCGGCAAATCGCCGGACCGCGGCGGAACGGGATCGAAACCAAAACCGCCCCACGGATGGCAGCGGCAGATGCGGCGCGCGGCAAGGAACGTGCCGCCGACGGCGCCATGGGTCTTCAACGCCTCGCGCGCATAATCCGAGCAGCTCGGCAGATAGCGGCAATTTGCGCCCAAAATTGGGCGAAGCGTCCATTGATAGAGCACGACGAACGCATCGAGGAGCCGTGCTATCATCGTGCGGCCCCGCGCGCGAGGTTCAGCGCTGCGTCTTCGAAGGCGGCGATCAGCTGCAAAAACGGCGTGTCGCCGGTTTCGGCGCGCGCCACGGCGACGTAGTCCGTGCCGGGCAGGCCGAGCTTGGGCAATACGGCGCGTGCGGCCTCGCGCAGGCGGCGCTTGGCGCGGTTGCGGGCCACGGCATTGCCGATCTTTTTGGTGGCCGTGAACCCGACGCCGATGGCGGCGACGCCGTCGTTGCGCGCGCGCGCCTGCAAAACCACGCCGACACGCGCGCATTTGCGGCGCGTTGCCGCAACAGCCAGAAACTGGCTTCGCGAGGTGAGGCGCGTGAGCGCGTGGGTCATGATTGTCCTTGTCGCCGCCACAAGACCCCGGCGGCGTGGAATCCGACGGCCGCAGGGCCGCCGGAGACTAAGCCGAAAGGCGCTTGCGGCCCTTGGCGCGACGGCGCTGCAGCACCTTGCGGCCGCCGACCGTTTCCATGCGCGCCCGAAAACCGTGCCGCCGCTTGCGGATGAGCTTGCTGGGCTGATAAGTGCGCTTCACGACGCGATCTCCGAATTGCCAAATGTCTCTGAAAAGGAGCGCGGTTTATACAGATCGCCTGCCTTCGCGTCAATCGAGGCATTTTCCGTTGTTTTTCAGTCCATTGTTTGCCCGATCGGGCTTGCAGCATGTAACGTCGCGTCTCCGCCGCCCGAATTGGACGCCAAGATGGCCCAAACGTCCTTGCTTCGCAGATTTGCTCCCTTGGTGCTGATAGCGGCCTTGCTGGCGCTTGCCTTTGCGGGCGGGCTCGAGCGCTATTTGAGTTTTGCCGCCCTCGCCGAGCATCGCAGCGACCTTGTCGAGTGGGCCGAGGCCAATCCCGTGCTTGCGGCGGCGTCCTACGTTGCGGCCTATGTGCTGGTCGTTGCCTGCTCGCTGCCCGGCGGCACCGTCGCCACGCTGGCGGGCGGGTTCCTGTTCGGTGCCTTGTGGGGCGGGTTTCTGGCCGTGATTGGGGCCACCGCCGGGGCCACCTTGCTGTTTTTGGCAGCACGCTCGGCGTTGGGCGATTTCCTGCGCGCCAAAGCGGGCCCGGCCGTGGCCGCCTTCGAGGCGGGATTCCGCGAGAACGCGCTTTCCTATATGCTGGTTTTGCGTCTGGTCCCGGCCTTCCCGTTTTTTCTCGTGAATCTCGCCCCGGCCTTTTTGGGCGTGCGGCTCGGCGTCTATGTGCTTGCGACCTTCCTGGGCATCCTGCCCGCAACTTTCGTGTTCGCGTCGATCGGGGCCGGGCTCGGCAGCGTGTTCGACCGCGGCGAGGAGCCGGATTTGAGCCTGTTCACGCAACCCGCCGTGATCCTGCCGCTGCTGGGCTTGGCGGTGCTGTCGCTCGTGCCGGTCGCCTACAAAAAATTCAAAGGCCGCAAAGCGCCATGACCGACATTGCCGCCGACATCTGCGTGATCGGGGCAGGCTCGGGCGGCCTGTCGGTGGCCGCAGGGGCCGCCCAACTCGGCCTCAAGGTCGTGCTCGTCGAAGCGCACAAGATGGGCGGCGACTGCCTCAATTACGGATGCGTGCCGTCCAAGGCGCTGATCGCGGCGGCCAGTGCGGTCAAAGCCGCGCGCAATGCCGCCCGCTTCGGCCTGCAGACGGCCGGCGGGGTGGATTACGCCGCCGTGCGCAACCATGTGCGCGCGACGATCGCTGCCATTGCCCCCAACGATTCGGTCGCGCGCTTCGAGGGGCTCGGCGTCACAGTCGTGGCCGCGCGCGCGAAGTTCGTCGGCCCCAAGCTTGTCGAAGCGGGCGAGAGCCGCATTGCCGCGCGCAAATTCGTGATCGCGACGGGCAGCCGGGCTGCGGTCCCGCCGATCCCGGGCCTTGCCGACGTGCCGTTCCTCACCAACGAAACCGTGTTCGAACTCGACCGCCGTCCCGACCATCTGGTCGTGATCGGGGCAGGGCCCATCGGCTGCGAGTTGGCGCAAGCCCATGCGCGGCTCGGCACCAAGGTGACGCTGATCGAAGCCGCGACCATGCTGCCCAAGGACGATGCCGATGCGGTCGCAGTCGTGCGCGCAAGCATGGCGGCCGACGGTGTCGCGTTGCGCGAGCACGCGAAGGTCAAGCGCATCGAGCGCCATGCGGTGGGCACCGTCGTGGTGCTCGACGACGGCAAGGGCGGCGAAGATGCGCTTGCCTGTTCGCATCTGCTGATCGCGACGGGCCGCAAAGCCAATATCGAAGATCTCGGGCTTGAAGCCGCCGGCATTGCCAGCGACGGCCGGGCGATCCAAGTCGACGACCGTTTGCGCACCTCGAACCGCGACGTGCTGGCTTTGGGCGATGTTGCGGGCGGGCTGCAATTCACGCATGTCGCGGGCTGGCATGCGGGCCTTGCGATCCGCAATCTGTGTTTCCGCATCCCCGCACGTGCCGATATTTCGGCAATCCCGTGGGTGACGTACACCGCACCCGAGCTTGCGCAAGTGGGCGTGAGCGAGGCGGCCGCCAAAGCCGCGGGCCGCGCCGTCGAAACCGCAAGCTGGCCGTTCCACGACAACGACCGCGCCACCGCGACCGGCGAGACGGCCGGCTTTGTGAAGCTTGTGGTCGAACGTGGCCGCGTGATCGGGGCCACGATCGTGGGCGCGCATGCGGGCGATCTTGTCGCACCTTGGGTCGTTGCGGTCGGCCAGAAGCTCAAGGTCGCGACCATGGCGGGGGCTGTGATGCCCTATCCGACCCTGTCGGAAGCGGGCAAGCGGGCGGCCGGCGCCTATTTCAGCCCGCGCTTGTTTTCGCCGCGCACGCGCAAACTCGTGCGCTTCCTGTTCGATCTGCCGTTCTGAACCGGACCGATGCGATGCGGCGATTTCTGCTGGCGGCGACGCTGATGCTGGGATTGATCCAGACTGCATCGGGCGCACCCAAGGCTGACGCATGGGAATTCTGGCGCGCGCACGATGCGGCCTCGATGCAAAGCATCGACCATGCGCAATGGTCGCGGCTGCTAGCGGCATATCGCAGCGAAGCGCCCGACGGCATTGCGCGCTTTGCCTATGGAAGCGTTTCGGCCGCCGACCGCGCTTCGCTGCAGGCCTATCTTGCCGCACTCCAGGCGGTCGCGCCGCGTAGCCTGTCGCGGCCGCAGCAGAAGGCCTATTGGATCAATCTCTACAATGCGGCCACCGTCGAAACGGTGCTGACGCGTTATCCAGTCGCCTCGATCCGCGATATCCGCACCTCGCCCGGCCTGTTTGCGGCAGGCCCGTGGGGGGCGAAGATCCTGCGCGTCGAAAACCAAGCGCTGTCGCTCGACGATATCGAGCACCGCATTCTGCGCCCGCTGTGGCAAGACCCGCGCATCCACTACGCGCTCAATTGCGCGGCCCTCGGCTGCCCAAATCTCGGCGCCGAAGCGTTCGAGGCCGAGCGGCTCGATGCCCAACTCGACGATGCCGCACGCCGCTTTGTGAACTCTCCACGCGGCGTGCGTGTGGCCCCGCGCGGTCTCGTGCTGTCGTCGATCTACGATTGGTTCAAAGAAGATTTCGGCGCCGGCGAAGCGGGTTTGCGCGCACATCTGCTCAGCTACGCGAGCGGCGAAACACGCGCGGCCCTCGAACGCGGCGCGCCCATCATCTCCTACGGCTATGACTGGGCGCTGAACGCGGCACCGTAGCAATTCGGCGCGCGATCTTCGCGCCGCGCCGAAACCTTCAAAGATTGCGCCAGATTTCAGGTTTAGGTGTTTTCCGGGGCTGCCGCGTGGATTGCGAGGCGCCTAACTCTGCAACGATGCGGGCGTCGTTGCGACGGCCGCCAACGCGTGGAGAGTGACGTGGGCCTGATCCTTTTGATCGTCGTTTTGGTGCTGCTGCTCGGCGGCGGCGGGGGTTATTACGCGCACGGCCGCTACGGCAATGCGGGTGCCGGCGGCGTGCTCGGCACCGTGATTGTCGTACTCTTGGTGGTGTGGTTCTTCGGCGGCTTTGCCGGCATGCATCCGCCGCCGGCGCTGTGATCGGGCCTCAGTCGAGTGCCACCAGCAGCGCTTTGAGATAGGCGCTTTCGGGCAAAAACGGGTGCAGCGGATGGTCGGCGGCGGCACCCGCGACGCGCAAGACACGCGCTTGGCGCCCGGTTTCGGCAATGCCGCGCGCCGTCTCTTCGAGGAAATTCGCGGTTTCGACATTGTGCGAGCACGAGGCCGCCAGCAGAAATCCGTTGGGTGCGACGAGGGCAGCTGCCAGCCGTGCAACCTTGCGATAGCCTTTGAGCGCCATCGGCACGTCTTTGCGCGATTTGGCGAAGGCCGGCGGATCGCACACGACCACGTCGAATCGTTCGCCCGCCGCATCGAGATTGGCGGCGTAGTCGAAAATCTCGCCTTTGTCGAAACGGCATTTGCCGGCAACCCCGTTGGCCTCGGCCGCTTGCGCGGCAAGATCGAGGGCGGCTTGCGCGCGGTCGGCAAACACGACTTGCACGGCTCCGGCAAGGGCCGCCTGCACGCCGAAGCCGCCGCCGTAGCAATAGAGATCGAGCACGCGGGCACCCGCCGAAACTTTGGCCACGGCCGCGCGGTTGTCGCGTTGGTCGTAGAACCAGCCGGTCTTCTGGCCGCCCGCGACGTCGGCAAAAAACGTGGCGCCGTTTTCGACAAGGCGGATCGGCCCTTCGACCGTGCCGTGCAGCGTTTCGCTGGCCGTATCGAGCCCTTCGAGGCTGCGCGCATGGCTTTCGTCGCGCAGCACGATGGCGGCGGGGGCGAGCACTTGCTCGATCGCCTTGTGCAATTCCGGCCAGAGCTTGTCGATGCCGGCTGCATTGCGCTGGACGACCAGCGTATCGCCGAAGCGGTCGATCACGAGGCCCGGAAATCCGTCGGCCTCGGCATGGATGAGGCGATAGAAGCCGCCCGGATAGAGCCGCTCGCGCAAGGCAAGGGCCGTGCGCAGCTTGGATGCGCACCATGCCGCATCGACGACAAGGCGCGGATTGCGCTCGAGCATGCGCAAAGCGATCAGCGTGTGCGGATTGAAAAACGCCGTCCCCAGATTTTCGCCATGGCTCGTCATCACGCGCACGAGGCTGCCGCGCGCCAGCGCTTTGGCGCTGTTGTCCATCTGGATCTCGTTGGAATAGGCCCACGGATGGCCCATGCGCAGGCGCTGGTGGCGCTGCGGTTGCAGACGGATTTCCGGCAGCGTGCCGGTCGGCGACGTTTGGGTCATGGCGAACTTTCGGGGATGAAACGGAAAAGAGATTCGAACGCGTCGGCGTCAGTCGCCAAGGGCTTCGCCTTCGCGCCGCGGATCGGCACCGCCGATGAGCTGCGTGCGCCCTTGGCGGCGCACGATCTGGATGCCGTGCAAGCCGCTCGCGTGCGCCACGAAGGAAACTTCGTGGCCCATGTTGCGCAGCTCGCCCGCGAGGCCCGCAATCACCGTGTCGCGCTCGAGCTCGGTCGGGCCGTTGAGGCTCAAGGCATGCGGCAAGGCCACCGCGCGCTGCATGTCGAGCCCCCAATCGAGGGTCGCCACCAGCGTGCGCGCGACGTAAGGGATGATGCGCGCCCCGCCCGGCGAGCCCAGGGTCATCACCAGCCGGTTTTCGCGGTCGAGCACGATCGTGGGCGACATCGAGCTGCGCGGCCGCTTGCCGGGCTCGATGCGGTTGATGTTCGGCACGTCGCCGTCGCGCGGGCGAAAGGCGAAATCGGTCATCTGGTTGTTGAGGAGGAAACCCCGCACCATCACGCGGCTGCCGAAGGCCTGCTCGATCGACGTGGTCATCGCAACCGCATTGCCGGCCCCGTCGACGATCGAGAAATGCGACGTGGCGGGCAGTTCGCTGAGATTGTCGGGTGCCCGCAGCGCCGCACGCTGCAGGCGGCCGGCTTCCGCGCGGCCCATGCTGCGCTCGGGCTGGATCAGCCGCGCGCGCGTGGCGAGGTAGCGCCGGTCGATCAATTTGTCGAGCGGCACTTGCTCGAAATCCATGTCGGCGAGATAGCGCGCACGGTCGGCAAAGGCGAGGCGCTCGGCCTCGGTGAGGGCGTGCACGGCGGCGAGCGAATTGGGCGCCATTGCGCGCATGTCGAATCTTTCGAGCAGGCCGAGGATCTGCGCGATCGCCACACCGCCCGACGAGGGCGGACCCATGCCGCAGACTTTGTATTGGCGATAATTGCCGCACACGGGCTCGCGCTTGAGGGCCTTGTAGTTTTTGAGGTCGTCGACGCCGAGCGTGCCGGGGGTCCCCGTTTCGCGCACGGCCTTGGCCATCGCGCGCGCAAGGCCGCCATTGTAGAAGGCGTTGGCCCCGCCATTGGCGATCACGCGCAGCGTTTCGGCGAGTTCCGGATTGGCGAGCCGTTCGCCGACCGCCTTGGGGTTGCCGTCGGCGTCGTAGAAATAGTCGCGCGTGGCCTGGAATTCCTTGAGCTGCGGCGTCTCGCCGATGAGCTGATGCAGGCGCGGCGAAATCGGGAAACCTTCGGCCGCCATGCGCATCGCCGGTTCGAACAGGCGCAGCCACGGCAAGCGGCCATGCTGCTCGTGCGCAAGGGCCAGCATGCGCACCACGCCGGGCACGCCCACCGCATGCCCGCCTTGGGCCGCTTGCGCAAACGCCAGCGCCTTGCCTTCGGCATCGAGGAACATGTCGGGTGTGGCGCCCGCAGGGGCCGTCTCGCGCCCGTCGAAGGTTTCGATCTTGCGCGTCTCGGCCGCGTAATGGACGAGGAACGCCCCGCCGCCGATGCCCGAGCTTTGCGGCTCCACGAGGGTCAGCACCATCTGCACGGCGATCGCCGCATCGATGGCGCTGCCGCCCTGGCGCAGAATCTGGCGGCCGATTTCGGCGGCAAGCGGATTGGCCGCCACAACCATATGGCGGTCGGCGGCGACGGCCGCACGGGTGGGGCCTGCGGGCGACGCGGATTCGGGCTGCGGGCGCGCTGTCTGCGCGGGGGCGGGTGCATTCTGGGCCGACGCCCCGCCGGCAAAGGCGAGACACAGCGACAGGAGGCCCGCGCCCAAAATCGGACGCCAGCCGGTCCAGCGTGCTGTGTCGTTCGCGGTCGTCATCGCTCGGGATCTCGACGCTTCCAATAAAGCGTCCCTGGGCTTTTGCCCGCCGGTCCAGGCGGGGAAACGGAATTTAGTCGCGTTCCCCGGCCCGGAGCAAGTGCGCCGTGGCGCCAAAGCCCCAGACCGCCCAATAAATCGTCAGCGCATCCCGTTTGTTCGTGGGCCTTGCTTATTCGCTGGCTTGGGCGATCTGGTCGAAGCTGCGCCGCACATACAGGATCTGCGCGCCGCGCGCCTCGAAGCGCAGGCCGATCCAGCTGTCGTCGGCGCCGTAGCTCAGATCGGCTTTGAGATCGCCGGTGACACGGTAGGTCGAAACAAGCTGCGGGCGGCCGTCGGCGGTGATGCGCATCTCGCCGAGATTTTCGTTGGCGACCGTCGCCAGCTTGCCGCTCTGGGTATCCAGAAGGGCGCTGCGGTTCAGCTTGTCGCGGTTCCAATAGCTGCTGGGGGCCGTGTCGGCGGGGGCAATGTAGCTGCCGCCGCTGCCCGAGACCGCCAACCCCGATTCCCCGGCCGTCGCCAGCACGCGGGTACGGGTACCGTTGTCGTCGGTCGACGCTTCCAGGGACACAAGGCGGTCGCCTGCCCACGTCTCCGTGGCGCGGTGGGTGTAGCGATAGACCGTGACGAAGGCGAGCTTGACCGCCATATCGATCGCGACCTCGACCTCGCGGCGGTTGCCCGCCTCGCGGATCGTGACACGGTGGGTGCCGATGCTGCTGCCGTCGCGCTGCACGTCGAAGGTCAGCGTTTGCGTGGCGGCGGGACTTCCGTCGCGCATGCCGAAATTCGCCAGGGCTGGCGTCGAAACGCCAAGCCCCAAACTCAAAACGCCAGCAAGGACGATACGGCTGATCATGCGATTTTTGCTCCGGTGTACGACCTGGATACCTCAATTACGTCGATTTGCGTCAATTGGTTCAGTGTGTTCGGCCGCGAATCCGCAAACATCTGTTCTTGAAGGTATATTTCTGGGTGCATGCCGAGGCCCTTGCGCTTCTGTAACGCGCGTAGCACCATGTGGGAGGTATCTCTGAACGTCAGAGGGGGATGACAGGATGGGAATCGTCACAAGCGCAATGGGCGTTCCGGTGCCGCTGTCGGTCGAATCGCATTGCGACGAGTGTGCGATCCGCGAGGCCAGCATCTGCGAAGTGCTCGATGCGGCACAGCTCGCGCGTTTGCGCGGCATCTCGACCGTCGTCACCTACGCGCCGATGGCGCCTTTGTTCGAAGAAGGGGCGCAAGCCCAGCATGTCAGCAACGTCATCGAAGGGACGGTGACGCTCTACAAGCTGCTGCCCGACGGGCGGCGCCAGATTCTGGGTTTCCTGTTTCCGGGCGATTTCGTGGGCCTCGCCCTCGACCCCACCTATGGCTGCTCGGCCGAGGCGACGACGGTCGTGCGCATGTGCCGCTTCCCGCGCGAGCGGCTCGAAAAAATGTTCAAGGATCTGCCGGCTCTCGAGCATCGGCTGCTCGAAATCGCCGGCAACGAAATCAAAGCCGCCCAAGAGCAGATGCTGCTGCTCGGGCGCAAAACCGCGCGCGAACGGCTGGCGTCGTTTCTGCTCACGCTGTCGCGGCGTGCTGCGGCGCGCGGGCGGGCGGCGTCGCCCGTCGATCTGCCGATGCGCCGGTCCGATATCGGCGACTATTTGGGGCTCACGATCGAAACCGTCAGCCGCACCTTTACGCAGTTCAAAAAGGCGGGGCTGATCGGCTTGCCGAATCAGAGCCAGGTGACGCTGTTGCAGCGCGAGATTTTGGAAACGATCGCCGAAGCGACGTAAGGCGCTGCCCGCGCCTTAGCGCGGGGCCACGATCGGCCGCACGAATTGCGGCTCGGTATCCCACGGGAACATGATCCAGGTATCCTGGCTCACCTCGGTCACGTAGGTGTCGACCATCGGCTTGCCCGCGGGCTTGGCATAGACGGTGGCAAGATGTGCGCCCGGCAGCATCGCGCGCACGATCTTGGCGGTGGCCCCGGTATCGACGAGGTCGTCGATGATGAGCCAGCGCGGGCCGGCATTGGCATCGATCGTCGAGGCGGCGAGCGGCTTCAGGATGTTCGACGTATCGCCGATCTGCTGGCCCTGGTAGGTGGCGATCGACACGGTGTCGATGATGCGCAGCTCAAGCTCGCGCGCGATGATGCCCGCCGGGATGAGCCCGCCGCGCGTGACGGCGACAATGCCGCGCCACGGGCCGCCGGCCACAAGCTTCCACGCGAGCGCCTTGCAGTCGCGATGCAGCTCCTGCCAGGAGACGGTGAACATCTTGCGATAGGTATCGTCGGCGCTGGACATGGGCGACTCCGGTTGGGCGTGCGTTTGCCTTCTTGCCGCGCGGGCGTGCGCGATGCAAGTGCCGCTCACACGCCCGGGCGTTTGGCCGGCAAGAGTTCGACGCCGGCGATGCGGAAGCTGCCGTCTTGCTGGCGCGCCATATAATAGAGCGCCACCGCCGACGTGCCGTCGAGCCCGTCGAATTCGACGATTTGCGCAATCACGTCGCCTTCGGCCTTTGCGTCGCCGAACGCGTAGCTGCGCGGCCGATAGATCATCGCGTAGCCTTGGCGTACCATCGCCATGAAGCGCTCGGGGCTGCCGAACATGCTTTGGATCGTCGCATCGGCAAAGCCGAACGCGCGCGTGCCGTCGTCGGCGCGGAAGGCTTGGATCTGCTGCTCGATCGTGCTGCGGATCGCGGCTTGGTCGCCCGGGGCCAAGGCAAGGGGCGATTGGGCAAAGGCCGGAAAAGCCAGCCACAGACCGACCAGAACGCTCAAAAAGCCTTTGCGCATCGCCTGAACCCCCGATTAGAAAAGACTGGTTCTTCCCTTCAGCAAAGGCAAGCCTCCCATGCTCAGCACGCCGCGCGGCTATCGCGGAATGGTCACGGCCCCGCATCATCTGGCAAGCCAAGCCGGCCTCGAGGTGTTGCGCGAAGGCGGCAACGCCGTCGAAGCGATGATCGCGATGGCGGCGGCGATTCCGGTCGTCTATCCGCACATGAACGCGATCGGCGGCGACGGGTTCTGGCTCGTCGATGCGGGCGACGGCCGGCCCGTGGCGGGCATCGATGCATGCGGGGCTGCGGCTTCGGTCCTGTCGCCCGCTTGGTACAAGCGCCAGGGGCACGAGACGATCCCTTCGCGCGGGCCCCTTGCCGCCAACACGGTCGCTGGCACCGTGTCGGGCTGGGGTGCCGCCTTTGAGATCGCCAAGACGCTCGGCGGCAAATTGCCGCTCTCCCGACTTGTCGAGCCCGGCGCCTTTTACGCCGAAAACGGCTATCCCACGACCGCGAGCCAGACGCGTTTCACGGCCGAAAAACGCGCCGAATGCGAAGCGTCCCCCGGCTTCAAGAAAGCGTTTCTGCCCGGCGGCCATGTGCCGCAGCCGGGCAGCCGCTTCGTGCAGAGCGCTTTGGCGGCGACGTTGCGGCGCATCGGCGCGGAAGGGACCGAGAGCTTCTATCGCGGCAAGCTCGCCGAGGCGATCGCGGCCGATCTGAAGCGTGCGGGTTCGCCCGTCACCCTCGACGACTACAAGCGCCACAAGGCCAAGATCGTGACCCCGCTCACCGTGAACGTGCCCGGTGCGCGGCTTTACAACATGACGCCGCCCACGCAAGGCTTGGCGTCGCTGCTGATCTTGGCGCTGTTTTCGCGCTTCAAGCCGGAGTGCTGCGACGGGCCGGAATTCGTGCACGCCCTCGTCGAAGCAACGAAGCTTGCCTTCCGCGTGCGCGACAAGCACGTGAAGGATCCGGCCTATATGGCGCAGGAAGCGCAAAGCCTGCTGGCCGACGCGCGCGTGGCGAAGCTCGCCGCCCAGTTCGATCCGCATCTCGCCGCCCCGTGGCCGCAAGCGCCGCAGAAGGGCGACACGATTTGGATGGGGGCGATCGACAAAGACGGGCGCATGGCGAGTTTCATCCAGTCGATCTATTGGGAGTTCGGCTCGGGCGTGGTCGGCGACGAAACCGGCATTCTGTTCCAGAATCGCGGCACTTCGTTCAGCCTCGAAAAGGGTGCGCCGCAGGAATTGGCGGCGGGCCGCAAACCCTTCCACACGCTCAATCCCGCGATGGCGCATTTCGACGACGGCCGTTCGATGGTCTACGGCACGATGGGCGGCGACGGCCAGCCGCAGACGCAAGCCGCGATCTTTTCGCGCTACGCCTGGTACGGCCACACGCCGCAAGAAGCGATCACGGCCCCGCGCTGGCTTCTGGGCCGCACCTGGGGGACGGCCACCACCAAGCTGCGCCTGGAAAGCCGCTTCGCGCCCGGCATTGTCGCGGCGTTGAAGGGCATGGGCCACGATCTCGAAACGCTGGCCGACTACACCGACCTCATGGGCCACGCCGGCATGGTCGTGCGCACGCCCGCTGCTGACGGCGGTTCGGCCCTGCTCGAAGGCGGTACGGACCCGCGCAGCGACGGCCAAGTGGGCACGTTCTAGGTCGCAAGCGGGCCCAACAAAAAACCCCGGCCCTTTGAGGGGGCCGGGGTTGTTTATGCGCGGGCTCGAAAGCCGCGTGCGAAGCTTCAGCGCACGTAGAGATGCACTTCGTTGGCTTGCGCTTGCGACGACGTGGTCGAGGACAGCGTCATGCGCTGGGCGGGCAGGCCCATATTGCCGAGGCTGCGCATCACGCCCTCCGCCTGGCGGCGCGCCGAGGTCGCGGCAAGCGCCGCTTGGCTTTGGCCGCCGCGCGTGGGTGCCACGGCCACGAGGTCGAAATTCGCGGTCGGGCTGCGCTCGAGTGCGCGGCTCACGGCCGTGTAGAGCGCTTGTTCGTAGGACGGGTTCGCGCGGTCGAAGCGGATCACCACGAGCGGGCGGCGGCCGGCGGCGGCCGTCGCGGGGTTGGCCGCTTGCGGCTGCGCACCCGGGGCAACGCCGAGCATCGCCGGGCTGCCGTCGGCCGGGGCCACGTTCGTGAAGGCGCGATTGTTGAGGCCCGAGCCGAACAGTTCGCCGTTGCGGATGGCAAGCGACAGGGCCGTGAGGTTCGAACGCTCGCGGCTCGCGTAGGTCGACTGGCGGTTGATGTCTTCGTTGAGCTCGTTGAGCAGACGGTCGATCGACACGACCGTGCGGTTCACTTCGTCTTCGACGAGGGCGAGCTGGCGATGGTCGTCTTCGACCGCACCGTTCAGCGAATAGGCCGCGCGCGTCGAGTCGAGCAGGAAGGCGGCCATGGCGGCGTCGCCTGCGGCCTGGCTCGAAAGCTGGGCCAAGCGGCCGATTTCGGCCGACAGGCGGTCGAGTTCGGCCGCGGCTTGCGTCCATTGCGCCTGCAGGATCGGGTTGCCGGGGGTGGTGCCCACTTGCAGGCGCGTATTGATGCCGGCCACGAGCGTGAAATAGCGCTGCGCCGTGCCGACCGTGTCGGCGCGCATCTGCTGGATCGCACCCGAGCGCGTCTGCACCGCACCTTGGAGATTCTGCAATTCCGTGCGCATTGCCTGTGCGCGAATGCCGACGGCCGTTTGCTGGCCGCCGGGCAGGCGACCCGTGTCCGGCGTGTCGATCGCACCGGTCGCGCGCGACGGCACCACCACACTCGTGCCCGGCATCGGCGCGCTCTGCGCCTGGCGTTCGGCCGAAGAAGCGGGGATGTCTTGGCGCACGGCGGCCGGTTGCGGCGAAGCGCTCGGGCCCGCGCCAGGCCCCGACAAAGACGGCCACAAAGCTTCCGAGACCATGTTGCAGCCGGACAGCGGCACGCCCAGGGCCAGCAACAAGGCAGTTTTGCGGAGATGGGCGAACCGATCGGTCATTGTGCAAGCTCGTTCAAAAAGAAAGGTGCTGGACAAAGCAGTGGCGGGCTTGAGGCGGTACGGGCTGGGCACTGTGGCGACAACAAGGCAACGCTAACGCAAACGCCGCCGCCGTGAAACTTTTGTGGGTGACTGAAGGCAAGCGACCGGAGGGCCGTTCAACCCCAGAACCCGAAGGCGGCGGATCGTAACCAACGCGACGCATTGGCGCAACGGCGATTTTATCCCGGTTTTCCACAGCCTTAGTTGCGCGATTGCGGCCCGAAATGCGGTCGCAAGGACGGACGGCATTTACGCTTGCGTGCGCAACTCGGTTCGACTAGTGTCCGCGACCGTTTCCCCAAGGTATCGGGTGTGAAACGCCTCCGCGCGGCCGTAGCTCAACTGGATAGAGCATCAGACTACGAATCTGGAGGTTAGGGGTTCGAATCCCTTCGGCCGCGCCATTTTCTTTCGAACCATTCTTCAGCGCCCCATCGTCACCGATGGTGGCGATGGCCGCCGAAACCATAGCCGAAGCCGAATGACGGGCCGGGCCGATAGGGGCGCCAGCCATAGGGCTCATAGTAATAGGGCCGCGGCCGGTAATAGGGCTCGGGATAGACATAGACCACGCGCGGCTGCGGCGGGACGGCGACGATCACGGGCGCTTCCTGCTGCGGCACATAGCGCCGCTCGACCTGCTGCGATTCTTGCTGCGCAAGTTTCCACGTCCCGTCCGGCTGGCGGCAGGCGGTGCCGTAGGCTTGCTGCTGCGTGCCGCCGATCGTCACGGTCTTGGTGAATTCGCGGCACACGGTGCCGCCGCTGTTGAAGGCCGGTTTCGGCACGATCGTCTCGAGCGTGCCGCTGTCGGGGTTCTGCCATTGCGTGGCCGTGCCCGAGCGCGTTGTCTCGAGGGCCGCTTGCCCGGGCCCGTCGAGAATCTGCGCCGAAGCACAGGCCGGCAGCAGGCCGACAAGGCCAAAAACGCGCAAAGCCAGAGCAAAACGTCGCATTTGCCTCTCCTCGAAGCCTCCGTGCGCGACCGAAAGTTCGTCACCCGATTAAACGCGCGGTATCGGCGCCTTGTTCCGTGCCGTCGCTTGCCAGATTCCTAAAATTTGTGGTATCTGTCTGTTGTTGGGCGAGAAACGCTCGGATTTTTGCGAGGACCTTAGAGAATGTCGGGTCTTGGAGCAGTGGGCAACGGGGTCGGCGCCAGTTCGTCGGGCAGCGCCAAATACGATCTGGCCTACCAGGTCGGCGCGTTCGTTGCCGCTTTCAACAACCAGCAATGGACGCCGAAAAGCTTTTTCGACGGTCCGCGCGTCAACGCGCCCGACCTCGTCGTGTTCGGCCAGGGCAAGACTTACGACTTTTTCGCCTGACGGTTAGGGGCGACTTTTTCGCCCGACGGTTAGGGGCGAAAAATTCCACAATGATGCCGCAATTGCGCGCGGAATAGCCGACACCTCTCGCGCTTTGTCCTTGCGACGACGGCATCGTGCCGTCGCCCGACACGAAGCGGAGACATCCCATGAAGAAGTTTGCGGCTCTTGCCATCGCCCTCGCCCTGGCCGTTCCGGCGGCCGCGTTCGCGCAGACGACCCCGACGGCGCAGCCGACGGCCAAGCCCGCCGTTACGGCCGCCCCCTCGGTCGCACAGGCAGCGCCGAAAGCCGGCGACGCCAAGAAGACCGAAACGGGCACGCATACGGGCACGCCCGCCGCCAAGGAACAGCCCAAGAAGAACTAAGCTTCCGGCTGTCGTTCCCGCCGCGCTGCAGCCTCTGGTTTGCGCGCGGCGGGGATAGCCCTACGTTATTTCGGGCCATTCGGTAAAGCGCTACCTCGATTTGCGTGCGCTGCAAAAATTCGAGTTTGCTGCGCTTGCACATTTGCGCGGAACGCGCCTAAGTGTTTCCCATGCGGCGCCTGCTGATTGCAGCGCCAACCGACTATCGGCATGGGGGCACGGAATATGGCGCAACGTCTCGTGGGCGCGTTCGCGATCGCAGCGGCTTTTGTTTGGACGTCGGCAGCCATGGCGCAAGGCGGGCCGCCGCAGGCCCCGCCGGTCACGGTTGCCAAGCCTGTCGTCAAAGAAATCGTCGAGCAGGACGACTATACCGGCCGCTTCGAAGCGGCCGATGCGGTCGAACTGCGCGCGCGCGTGTCGGGCTATCTCGAGGCTGTGCGCTTTCGCGACGGCCAGATCGTGCGCGAGGGCGACCTCCTGTTCGTGATCGACAAGCGCCTCTACCAATCCACGCTTGCGCGCACGACGGCGGCCGTGAACGCCGCCCAGACGCGTCTCGATTTCGCGCGTCTCGATTTCGAACGCTTCGAGCGTTTGGCGCGCAGCGGGACCGCACCCGAGCGCCAGCTCGAGCAGACGCGCCAGACCTTCCAGCAGGCGCAGGCCGACATCGCGGCCCTGCGCGCCGACCAGGAAACGGCGCGCCTCAATCTGGGTTTCACCGAAATCCGCAGCCCGCTTTCCGGGCGCATCGGCCGCAAGCTCGTTTCGGAAGGCAATCTCGTGACGGCCGACCAGACGCTGCTGGCCACGGTCGTGTCGATCGATCCGATCTATCTGAATTTCGACATCGACGAACGCTCCTACATTGCCTACACGCGCCGCGTGCAGGCGGGCGAGCAGCAATCGGGCCGCGCCGGGGCGGGGTTCGACGTGCGCGCAGGCCTGCTCGACGAGCGCGACATGCCGCGCATCGGACGGCTCGAGTTCCTCGACAATCGCATCGATCCTTCGAGCGGCACGATGCGCGCGCGCGCCACGTTCCCCAACAAAGACGGGCTGCTCACGCCGGGTCTGTTCGGCCGCGTGCAAGTGCCGGGCTCCAACCCGTACAAGGCCGTGCTGATCCCCGAAGAGGCGATCGGCTCGGACCAGGACCGCCGCTTCGTGTGGGTTGTGGCCGACGACGGGTCGGTCGCGATCCGCTTGATCCGCCCGGGCCCGCGCATGGACGGCTACCGCATCGTGCGCACCGGCCTCGACGGCAGCGAGCGTATTGTGGTTGTGGGCCTCCAACGCGTGCGCCCCGGCGGACGCGTGACGGCGCAGACGGTCGAACTTCCGCTTTCTCGCTAAGCGTCTGGCGCGCCAAGCGCCCGCATCAAAGGACATACGCGCCATGCGCTTTACGCATTTCTTCGTCGACCATCCGATCTTCGCCTCGGTGCTGTCGATCGTGATGGTCATTCTGGGTGCTGTCGCGTTCACGGCCCTGCCGGTGACCGAGTATCCGGAGATCGCACCGCCCACCATCGTGGTGCGCGCCTCCTACCCGGGTGCGGATGCCCAGACCGTGGCCGCTACGGTCGCAACTCCGCTCGAGCAGGAAATCAACGGCGTCGAAGACATGATCTACATGTCGTCCTACGCCACGGCCGACGGCTCGATGGCGCTCACCATCACGTTCAAGGCCGGCACCAATCTCGACCAGGCGAGCGTGCTCGTGCAGAACCGCGTGGCGATCGCGACCCCGCGTTTGCCCGAAGAAGTGCGCCGCCTCGGCATCACGACGCAGAAAAGCTCGCCCAACCTCATGATGGTCGTGCACATGCTTTCGCCGGACGAAAGCTACGACCAGCTCTACATCTCGAACTACGCGCTGCTGCGCGTGCGCGACCAGCTCCTGCGCATCGAAGGCGTGGGCGATCTCATCGTGTTCGGTGCCCGCGAATACGCGGTGCGCATCTGGATGGATCCGGACAAGCTCGCGGGCTACGGCCTGTCGGCGGGCGACGTGGTGCGCGCGTTGCGCGAACAGAACGTGCAGGTCTCCGGCGGTTCGCTCGGCACCCCGCCGGCCGACGCCAACACCGCCTTCCAGATCGCGGTCACCACGCAAGGGCGCTTCGAAGATCTGCGCCAGTTCCGCGACGTGATCGTGCGCAATTCGGGCGACGGCCGCCTCGTGCGCGTGGGCGACGTCGCCCGCCTCGAACTCGGCGCCAAAGACTACGTGACGAACTCGTATCTCAACGGCAAACCCGCCGTCGCACTTGCGATCTTCCAGCGCCCCGGCTCGAACGCGCTCGCGACCGCCAACGCGATCCGTTCGCGCATGGCCGAGCTGCAGCGCGACTTCCCCATCGGCGTCGTGCATCAGGTCGTCTACAACCCGACCGAATTCATCCAAGAATCGATCTCGGCCGTCTACGCCACGCTCATCGAGGCGATCGTGCTCGTGGCGCTTGTGGTGCTCGTGTTCCTGCAGAGCTGGCGGGCCGCCCTCATTCCCATTCTGGCGATCCCGGTGTCGCTGATCGGCACGTTCGTGGTGCTGCTCGAATTCGGCTTTTCGCTGAACGTGCTCACGCTGTTCGGCATGGTGCTGGCGATCGGCATCGTCGTCGACGACGCGATCGTGGTCGTCGAAAACGTCGAACGCAACATCGCCAACGGCATGAGCCCGCGCGATGCCGCACACGAAACCATGGACGAGGTGGGGACGGCCGTCATCGCGATTTCGATCGTGCTGTGCGCGGTCTTCATCCCGTCGGCGTTCGTGCCCGGCCTGCAGGGCCAGTTCTACCGCCAGTTCGCGGCGACGATCGCGGTTGCGACCGTGTTGTCGGCCTTCAACTCGCTGACGCTGTCGCCGGCGCTCGCGGCGATCCTCTTGAAGCCGCACGATCCGCACCACGCGCCCAAGAACCCGATCGCACGGCTCGGCAGCGGTTTTGCTTCGATCTTCAATCGCGGCTTCGACAAGATGGGCCACGGCTACGCCGCGCTTTCGGGCGTGCTCGTGCGGCGCAAGGCGCTGATGCTTTTGGTCTATGCCGGGCTCGGCGGGGCCACCGTGTGGATCGGCTCGGCCGTCCCCACGGGCTTCATCCCGCCGCTCGATCGCGGCTACGCCATCGTGGCGATCCAGCTGCCCGACGGCGCTTCGCTCGAGCGCACGGATGCGGTCGTCAAGCGCGCCATGGGAATTCTGCAGGAGACCCCCGGCGTCAAAGACGCGGTCGCGTTCGCCGGTTTCTCAGGAGCGACCTTCACGAACGCGCCCAATGCGGCTGTGATTTTCACCGGCTTCAAGCCGTTTTCCGAACGCATCCCGGCGGGTCTCACGTCGAATGCCATCGTCGGCCAGATATTCGGGCGCATGCAGCAGATCCAAGAGGCGTTCATCATCGCCATCGCCCCGCCTTCCGTGCCCGGCATCGGTTCGCTGGGCGGCGTCAAGCTGCAGCTGCAGGACCGCACCGGCAACGACGTGGTGCGCGTGCTGGGTGCGGCCAACCAACTCATCGGCCAATTGCGCCAGACGCCGGGTCTCGTCGGCGTGTTCACCTCGTTCTCGGCGAGCACGCCGCAGATCTATCTCGATATCGACCGCACCAAAGCGCAGATTCTGAACGTGCCGATCGGCAACATCTTCGAGACGCTGCAGTTCAATCTGGGCACGGCCTACGTCAACGACTTCAACGCGTTCGGCCGCGTCTACCAGGTGCGCGCCCAGGCCGACCGCGAATTCCGCCTCACGACGGACGACATTGCGCGCTTGCGCGTGCGTTCGGCCACCGGTGCTTTGGTGCCGCTCGGCACGCTCGTCGAAATTCGCGACACGACCGGAGCCGACCTCGTGCAGCGCTACAATGCCTTCGTCTCGATCCCGATCCAGGCGGCGGCGGGTCCCGGCGTTACCTCGAGCCAGGCCATTGCGCTGATCGAGAAGGTTGCGGCCGAAACGCTGCCGGCCGGTATCGGCCTCGAATGGACCGAGCTTGCCTACCAGGAGAAGCTCACCGGCAATACGGCGACCTACATTTTCATCCTGGCCGTCGTGTTCGTGTTCCTGGCCCTTGCCGCCCAGTACGAGAGCTGGGGCATGCCGTTCGCGATCGTGCTGATCGTGCCGATGAGCGTCTTGTCGGCGCTCGCGGGCGTGATGATCCGCGGGCTCGACAACAACATCCTCGTGCAGGTGGGCCTCATCGTGCTGGTGGGCTTGGCGGCCAAAAACGCGATTCTGATCGTCGAATTCGCGCGCCAGATCGAAAACGAGGGCAAAGACGCCGTCGAAGCCGTGGTCGAGGCCTGCCGCTTGCGGCTGCGGCCCATTCTGATGACGGCGTTCGCCTTCATCTTGGGCGTCGTTCCGCTCGTTACGGCAACCGGGCCGGGTGCCGAAATGCGCCAGTCGCTGGGCACGGCCGTCTTCGCGGGCATGCTTGGCGTGACCATCTTCGGTCTGTTCCTGACGCCGGTTTTCTACGTGGTCGTCCGCGGCTTCTCGCGCAAACGCAAAGCTATCGCCGAGGTCGCACCGCAAAAATGAAGGTTTTTAGCGCAGCGATTGCACGGCCAAGCGCGATGGGCTATCGAAGGTGCTTGTCCGCAACCGCCTTTGAGCTGATTACACCCGTATGGCCAGCGAGTACCGGTGCATCTTGTTCCCCTGGCGGGATATCCGCGAAGCGTTGGTCTCGTTCCAGCGTCGGCGCGGCGTGGCCGTTCCGGTGCGCGACCCCGACGCGTTCGTGGTCGATCCCAAAAAGCTCGACATCGAACTGACCTACGAAGACAAACCGCGGCCGCAGATTTTCCGCTTCGACCGCGAAACCATCGCCGCAGCTTTGATCCTGCAATGCAAGGATCGCAGCGTGCGCCTGCCGCTCAAATCCAAAAAACAGGTCTATCTGATCGACACGCGGCTCGCACTGATGGTGCACATCGCGGGTCCCGAAACCGAAGAGTTCCTCGCCTTCGAACTCGTCAAGCACGTCGCATGAAAAAGAAGTCCGCCCTGCCCGAAGGCATGTCCGAATACCGGCTCATCTTTTTCCGCGAAAGCGAAATGGTGCAGGCGATCGGCGCGTTCGTGCGGCTGCAGAAAAAGCCGCTGCCCGTGGGCATGATCACGCGCATGGTGTTCGACGAGAGCGATTTCTCGATGACGCTGCATATGGAGCGCGATTCGGGCGGCAAGGTCGAGCGCACCTTCAAACAGTCGGAAATCGCGGCGGCTCTCATCGGCTACTGCAAAAACGCGCGCATTCCCCTGCCGCGTTCGGGCAACAAGGAACTGCGCATCATCTCGAACCGGCCGGCCTTCCTCATTCGCGAACACGGCAGCGGGCTCGATCTCGACGACGCGCTGGTCGATTTCCGGGATTGACGCCGATCGACCCCGGCGCACGCGTGCCCCCACCAAATCTACCCGCGCCGTTCGACGCTTGGTTTGCGGCACGCGGATGGGTCTTGCGCCGCCATCAGGCCGAGCTGCTGGCAGCCGCAAAAGCGGGCCGTTCGGTGCTGCTCGTGGCCCCCACCGGGGCCGGCAAAACGCTGGCGGGGTTCCTGCCGAGCCTCGTTGCGATCGCGACAGATCCGCGCCCACGTCTGCACACGCTCTACATCTCGCCGCTCAAAGCATTGGCGGTCGACATCCACCGCAATCTCGAAGCGCCGATCGCCGAGATGGGACTTGGGATTCGCGCCGAAACGCGCACCGGCGACACGCCCGCGTCCAAACGCAGCCGCCAGCGCAGCGATCCGCCGCATCTCTTGCTGACCACGCCCGAATCGCTTGCCTTGCTGCTCTCGTATCCCGATGCGGGCACGCTGTTCGGCAATCTCGCCTGCGTGGTGGTGGACGAAGCGCACGCACTTGCCGGCACCAAGCGCGGCGATCTGCTGGCGCTGGGCTTGGCACGGCTTGCGGCATTGGCGCCGCACGCGCGCCGCGTCGGCCTGTCGGCGACCGTCGCCGATCCGCCGATGCTCGCACGCTGGCTGTCGGCGGGCTTGGCACGCGCGGCCGACATTGTGCTCGGCGAAGCGGGGGCGAAGCCGCAGGTCACGATCGTCAATCCGGCCGCGCGCGTGCCGTGGTCGGGCCACGGGGCCGTGCATGCGCTGCCGGAAGTCTATATGGCGCTCAAAAACGCGCGGGCGGCGATCGTGTTCGTGAACACGCGTGCGCAGGCCGAGATTTGCTTTCGCGAATTGTGGAAGCTCAACGACGACAATCTCGCCATTGCACTCCACCACGGCAGCCTTGCGGCCGAACAGCGCCGGCGCGTGGAAGCGGCGATGGCGGCGGGCAAGCTGCGCGCGGTCGTGGCGACATCCTCGCTCGATCTCGGCATCGATTGGGGCAATGTCGATCTGGTCGTGCAGGTGGGGGCGCCCAAGGGTGCCTCGCGCCTGCTGCAGCGCTTGGGCCGGGCCAACCATCGGCTCGACGACGCAAGCCGAGCCCTTCTTGTGCCCGGCAATCGCTTCGAGATGCTCGAATGCGTGGCCGCGATCGCGGCCGTGGCGGCCGACGAGCTCGACCGTTTGCCCGAACGGCCCGGTGCTCTGGACGTGCTCGCCCAGCATCTGCTGGGCATGGCCTGTGCGGGCCCGTTCGATGAAGACGCGGCCTATGCGCAGACCGCATCGACATTGCCCTATGCCGATCTGTCGCGCGCCGATTTCGACGCGGTCCTCGACTATGTCGCGACCGGCGGTTACGCGCTGGCAGGCTACGAGCGCTATCGGCGCCTGGTGCGCGACGCGACCGGCCATTGGTGCGTGGCCGACCCCGCGTTCGTGCGCCAATATCGCATGAATATCGGCACCATCGTCGAAGAGCCGATGCTGCATGTCGCGTTCAAGCGCGGCAAACGTCTGGGTTCGATCGAAGAATATTTCGCGCTTGGGCTCGAGATCGGCGACACGTTTGCGTTCGCAGGGCAAATCCTGCGCTTCGAAGGTTTGCGCGACGGCACGCTCGAGGTTTCGAAGGCCGCTTCCGCCGAGCAGCCCAAAGTGCCGGTCTATGCGGGCGGGCGCATGCCGTTCACGAGCGAGCTTGCGCTGCGCGTGCGTGCCCTCCTGCAGGATCCGCCGGCGTGGGCGGGCTTTCCGGCCGACGTGCGCGAGTGGCTGCATTTGCAGCGCAAGCGCAGCCAGATGCCGGACCGCACGGGTCTGCTCGTCGAGACTTTTCCGCGCGACGGACGTTGGTTTTTGGTCGCGTACTGCTTTGCGGGCCGCAACGCGCATCAGAGTTTGGGCATGCTGCTCACACGGCGCATGGCGCGCGCAGGCCTGCGGCCGATCGGGTTCGTGGCGTCCGACTACGCGATCGCCGTGTGGTCGGCCAAACATGTCGAACGGCCGAGCGAGCTTTTCGCCGAAGACATGCTCGGCGAAGATCTCGAAGAATGGCTTGCCGAAAGTTCGATGCTCAAACGCAGCTTCCGCAACGTCGCGGTGATTGCGGGTCTCATCGAGCGGCGCCATCCGGGCCAGGAAAAATCCGGCCGTCAGGTGACGTTCTCGTCCGATCTCATCTACGACGTGCTGCGCAAGCACCAGCCCGGCCATGTGCTGCTCAAGGCTGCACGCGCCGATGCCGATGCCGGCATGATCGATCTCGCGCGCTTGGCCGAAATGCTGAAGGCCGCGCGCGGGCGCATTTCGCATCGCAGCTTGGCCCGCGTGTCGCCGCTTGCCGTGCCGATTCTGCTCGAAGTGGGGCGCGAATCGGTGCAAGGCTCCGCCCCCGACGAGTGGCTCGCCGATGCCGCCGCCGCCCAAGCGCTGATCGACGAGGCGAGTTTCGAAGACGACGACCCGCAGCAGACTCTGTTCTGAGCCCTTTGAAATGCACGCGCGCCTGACGCTCGAAGAAACGCCGTTGTTCGCCGATCCGTCGGGCGGGCTTTATTGGCCGGCCCGCCGCACGCTGGTGGTGGCCGATCTGCATCTCGAAAAAGGCTCGGCGTTTGCGGCCCGCCGCACGCTGTTGCCGCCCTACGATTCGGCCGCGAGCCTTGCCAAGCTGCAGGGGCTCATCCGCAAATTCACGCCCGCGCGAATCGTGTGCCTTGGCGACTCGTTCCACGATGTGCGGGCCGAGGCGCGCATGGCGCCCAACGACGCGGCGTTGCTCAAACGCCTCGTCGCCGCCCACGATTGGGTCTGGGTCGTGGGCAACCACGATCCGGCGATTTCGCCTGCGTTCGGCGGGCGCATCCTGTCCGAAATCGTCGAAGACAAGCTCGCTTTGCGCCACGAACCTGCCGCCGCGACGGGCCTGGCAGTCGGCGAGATCGTCGGCCATTTCCATCCTAAAGCTGCGGTTTCGACGCCAGGCGGGCGCATCGCGGCCCCCTGTTTTGCGCTCGATGGGCGGCGCATGGTGTTGCCGGCCTTCGGCGCCTATGCGGGCGGGCTCGATGTGCTGGACCCGGCCATCGCAAAGCTGTTCGGCCGCACGCGCTTCCGCGTGCTGATGCTGGGGGGCGAGCGCCTGCATTTGTTCGGTCGCGAGCGTTTGCTGCCCTTTTCTTCGCATCCGGATACCGCCAAAAAGTCCAATCGGTGATCCATGATGGCGCCGACAGCGTAAACACCTCGAAGCCACTTCAAACAAACGGTCTTTCCCGAAAAACAATGCCCGCGGCGCCGATACTCGTTTGGTTTCGTCAGGATCTGCGCCTGACCGACAATCCGGCCCTCGCTGCGGCGGCGGCGACCGGGGCACCCGTCATTTGCGTCTATATCCGCGATACGGGTGCGGAGGGCGCTTGGGCGCCCGGGGCCGCGTCCGATTGGTGGCTGCATCATTCGCTGGCCTCGCTCGGCGCGTCGCTTGCCAAGATCGGCAGCCGCTTGATCCTGCGCACCGGTGCGGCCCAAGCCGTGCTCGAAGGGCTCGTTGCCGAAACAGGGACCGAAACCGTCTATTGGAACCGGCGCTACGAGCCTGCTGCGATCGCCCGCGATGGTGCGATCAAAACGGCCTTCGAGAAGCGCGGCCTTGCCGCCAAAAGCTTCAACGCGGCCTTGCTGTTCGAGCCTTTGACGATCCGCAACAAAAGCGGCGGACCGTATCGCGTGTTCACGCAATTCTGGAAAACCTGCATGGCGGGCGAAGCGCCGCCGCTTCCTGTTGCTGCACCCAAGAAACTCGCCGCACCGGCCGCGTGGCCTGCGTCGGATGCGCTTGAAGCCTGGAACCTCACGCCGCGCAAACCCGATTGGGCCGCGCGCTGGCAGGATATTTGGCAGCCCGGCGAGGCGGGGGCCAATGCAAGGCTGGCGCGTTTCCTCGAGCAGGCGATCGCGGGCTACAAACAAGACCGCAACCGCCCCGATCTCGAAGCGACGTCGCGCCTGTCGGCGCATCTGCATTTCGGCGAGATCGGGCCGCGCCAATGTTTCCATGCCGCCCAAGCGGCAGCTGGCGGGACGGCGGGGGCGGACCATTTTCTGTCGGAATTGGGCTGGCGCGAATTTGCGCACCATCTGCTGTTCCAGCATGCCGATCTGCCGGAAGCGCCCTTGCGCGCCGATTTCCGCAGCTTTCCGTGGGTCGAGGATGCGGGCAAGCTTCGCGCGTGGCAGCGTGGCCAGACGGGCTATCCGATCGTCGATGCCGGCATGCGCGAACTGTGGCAGACCGGCTGGATGCACAACCGCGTGCGCATGATCGTCGCCTCGTTCCTCGTCAAGCATCTGCTGCTGCCCTGGCAGCAGGGCGAGGCGTGGTTCTGGGACACGCTTGTCGATGCCGACCTCGCCAACAATGCGGCAAGCTGGCAGTGGGTCGCGGGCTGCGGGGCGGATGCCGCCCCCTATTTCCGCATCTTCAATCCGATCCTGCAGGGTGCGAAGTTCGATCCGGACGGTGCGTATACGCGCCGCTACGTGCCCGAGCTGGCAGAACTGCCCACCGAATATCTTTTTGCGCCGTGGGAAGCGCCCGCGGCCGTGCTCACGAAAGCGCGTCTGCGTTTAGGGACCGATTATCCGATGCCGATTGTCGATCATGCGCAGGCGCGCGCCCGCGCGCTCGCCGCATTCCAAATGCTGAAAGCGGCGGCCTAGCATGGAACGTCTCGACATCGCCGTCGTCGGCTCCGGCATTTCGGGTTTGAGTGCGGCCTGGCTGCTCGCCAAGCGGCATCGCGTGACCTTGTTCGAAAAACAGGATCGCCTCGGCGGCCACACCAACACGGTGCGCACGAAAGCCCGCGCCGAGGATGGCTCGGTGCGCGAGGTCGCCGTCGATACCGGTTTCATCGTCTACAACGACGCGACCTATCCCGACCTCATCGCGCTGTTCGCGCATCTGGGCGTTGCCGCGCGCCAATCGGACATGTCGTTTGCGGCCTCGATCGACCGCGGCCGCGTCGAATATTCGGGCGGCACGCTGGCCGGCCTTTTTGCGCAGAAGCGCAACATTCTGCGCCTCGACCATTGGCGCATGCTGCGCGACTGCATGCGCTTCTTTCGCGAGGCGACGGCATTGTGCGCGGCCGAAACCGACGATCCGCGCGATCTCGGCACGTTCCTAGACCAAGGCGGATACAGCCGCGCCTTTGTTGAAAACCATCTGCTGCCGATGGCGGCGGCGATCTGGTCGTGCCCGGCCAAAGCCATGATGGATTTTCCGGTCGTGAGCCTGGCGCGCTTCTTCCGCAACCACGGCCTGCTGCAGATTTTCGACCGACCCGCGTGGCGCACCGTGCAAGGCGGCAGCCGCACCTATATCGGCAAGCTGCTCGAAGATGCGGGCCGCGCATTGACGCTCGCCCCCGGTGCGGTTGCGATCGAGGCTGGAGCCGACGGCGTGCGGTTGCGCGACGCGAAGGGGCAGACCCATCGCTTCGATCGCGTGGTCTGTGCGGCCCATGCCGACGAGACGTTGGCGCTGCTCGTCGATGCGACACCGCTCGAAAAAGAGATTCTCGGCCGTTTCCGCTTCCAATCGAACCGTGCTGTTCTGCATCAGGACGATTCGCTGATGCCCAAGCGCAAAGCCGCTTGGTCGAGCTGGAACTATCTGACCGAACGCCGCGGCCACGGGCTCGACGGCGAAATGGCCGTGTCGGTCACGTATTGGATGAACCTCCTGCAGGGGCTCGACGACGCCGTGCCGCTGTTCGTGACGCTCAATCCGCTGGCCCCGCCCGCGATGGCTAAGACGCTGGCGACGTTCGACTACATGCACCCTATCTTCGACGAAGCCGCGATGGCCGCCCAAAAGCGCTTGGGCGAAATACAGGGCAAGCGCGGGCTTTATTTCTGCGGGGCCTGGACCGGCTACGGCTTCCACGAAGACGGCTTGCGTTCCGGCCTCGATATTGCAGAATCGCTGGGCGTCAAGCGGCCTTGGGCAAACGCCCAAGCAAACGCGGCCGACTGAAAGAGCCCGGGGGAATGCCAGAAAACTGCCTCTATTTCGGCAATGTGTTGCATGCGCGGCTGCGGCCGTTCCGGCATCGCTTTGCCTACGGCGTTTTCTCGATGCTCGTCGATCTCGACGCGTTGCCCGACCTTGCGCGCAACTCGCGCCTGTTCGCCTACAACCGGCCCGGCTTGTTCGCCTTCTACGACGCCGACCACGGGGCGCGCGACGGCAGCAAGGTGCGCGAATGGGTGCAAGCAAATCTCGACAAGGCCGGGCTTGCTGATGCGGGGGCCAAAATCTACGCGCTGTGTTTCCCACGCGTGCTCGGTTACGTGTTCAATCCGCTCACGGTCTATTTCTGCTACGCCGCCGACGGCCGCCTTTCGGCGATGCTGTACGAGGTCAAAAACACCTTCGGCGACCAGCACGGCTATCTCATCCCCGTCGCGGCCGACCGTGCGCCGACCGCGCCCGTCGTGCAGCAGGCGGCCAAACATTTCCACGTGTCGCCCTTCATCGACATGGCGCAGCTCTATCGTTTCCGCGTCGCGGAGCCCGAAGAAAAATTGACCCTGCTCATCCGCGAAGACGCCGCCGACGGCGAGTTGCTCGTCGCAAGCCAGACCGGCCGGCGCGTCGCGTGGACCGACCGCAATCTCTTGCGCGCCTTCGTGCGCTATCCGCTGCTGACGTTCAAAGTGATCGGCGCTATCCATTGGGAAGCGCTGCGCCTTTGGCTGAAAGGTGCCCGCTACCATGCAAGACCAGTCGCTCCCGCAATCCCTGTCGAAATCGTCGTTCGCCATGCTGAAATCTGAAATTCCGGGCCTCGCCTTGCGCACGCTGCTCGCGGCGGGCGAGCATATCGAGATCGGCTGCCTGACCGTGACCTTGCCCGACGGTTCGCAGCGCGTGTTTCGCGGACCGAAGCCCGGGCCCCAGGCCGAGCTTGCGATCCGCACGAACCGTGCCGCACGCCAGATCCTGTTCGGCGGCAATGTCGGTTTCGCCGAGGCCTATATGGACCACGGCATCGACTCGCCCGACATGGCGGCGATGCTCGAGCTTGCCGTGCTCAACGAAACCGCGATCGATCCGATCCATTACGGCACGGCGAGCCGCATCGGCCCCATCGTGGGCTATGTGCGCCGCCTGTGGCACGCGCTGCGCGCCAATACGCGCGCAGGCTCGCAACGCAACATTGCCTACCATTACGATCTCGGCAATTCGTTCTACGAACGTTGGCTCGATCCGTCGATGGCCTATTCCTCGGCCGTCTATCCGACCGGTGTGGCCGATCTCGAAGCCGCGCAGCAGGCCAAGTTCAAGCAGATGGCGACGATGATGGCGGTAACGCCGGGCCAGAAAGTGCTCGAAATCGGCTGCGGCTGGGGCTCGTTCGCGGCGTATCTCGCCAAAGAATACCAGGCCAAGGTGACCGCGATCACGGTGAGCCGCGAGCAGCTCGCGCACACGCAAGCCAAGGTCCAGGCCGAGGGGCTCGGCGATCTCGTCGAGACGCGCTTCGTCGATTATCGCGACGTCGAAGGGCGCTACGACAGCATTGCGTCGATCGAAATGTTCGAGGCGGTCGGCGAAAAATACTGGCCCGCCTATTTCGGCAAGCTGCACGATTGCCTGCAGCCCGGCGGGCGCGCGGCCTTGCAGATCATCACGATCGCCGACCAGTGTTTCGAGCGCTATCGCACCGGCGTGGATTTCATCCAGCGCTACATTTTCCCGGGCGGCATGCTGCCGTCGCCCACCGCCCTCAAGCGCGAATACGAAGCGGCAGGCCTGCGCCTCGAGAAGCAGAGCAATTTCGGCGAAGACTACGCGCGCACGCTCGCCGAATGGAATCGCCGCTTCCAGGCCGCGTGGCCCGAGATCGAGCCGCTCGGCTTCGACGGGCGTTTCAAGCGCATGTGGGAGTTCTATCTCGCCTATTGCGAGGCTGGCTTCCGCGGCCGCTCGCTCGACGTGACGCAGGTCGCCCTTGTCCGCGCGTGACGGCAAAAAACTTCCTGCGTCCCTGCTTGCCGCCTATGCGTTGCCGGCGCTGCCGGCCGCCATGCTCGGCCTGCCGCTGCTGATTTTTCTGCCCGCCTACTACGTCGAAACCACGGCGCTGAGCCTCACCGCCATCGGCAGCGTTTTGCTGGTCGCAAGGCTGTGGGACATCGCGGTCGATCCGGCCATCGGCGCGCTTTCGGATCGCACGCGCACGCCGTTCGGGCGACGCAAACCGTGGATCCTTGCCGCATTGCCGTTCGTGCTGCTCGGCAGCTTCATGCTGTTCGATCCGCCGGCAGAGGCGGGGGCGGGCTACTTGCTGCTGTGGCTGCTCGTCGTCTATCTCGGCTGGTCGATGGTGCAGATCCCGCACCAGGCCTGGGGGGCCGAACTTTCGAGCGACTATGCCGAGCGCAGCCGCATTGCCGCATGGCGCGAGAGCCTTACCGTTGTGGGCGTTGCGATCGCCGCGTCGTTGCCGACCATTGCGGTGCAGACCGGCATCTTGCATCCCGGCGACTCGCCGGAAGGCTTTGCGCTGCACGCCCTCGTCGTTGCGTGCGCCATCCTGTTGCCGATCGCCGCGTTTGTGCTGCTGCGCTATGTGCCCGAGCCCAAGGCCGTTGCGGCCGCCAGCGGCTTCGATCTCAGCGCAGGTTGGCGCTTGCTGTGCTACAACCTGCCGTTCCGCCGCCTCGTCGTTGCATATCTCGTGAACGGCGTTGCCAACGCGCTGCCGGCCACGCTGTTTCTGCTCTATGCGGGCAGCGTGCTGGGGGCGGGCGACCAGTCGGGCGCTTTCCTGCTCGTCTATTTCGTCAGCGGCATTGCGGCCGTCCCTTTGTGGCTGCGCGCGGCCAAACTCTGGAGCAAGCACCGCGCCTGGAGTGCGTCGATGGTTGCGGCGTGCGGCGCTTTCGCCTTCGTGCCGTTTTTGGGCGACGGCGACACAGCGGCGTTCCTCGCTATCTGCCTGCTCACGGGCCTGTGCTTCGGTGCGGATTTGGCGTTGCCCGCTTCGATGCAGGCCGACGTCGTCGACGTCGATACGGCCGGCGGTGGGGGCCAGCGCACCGGGCTCTATTTTGCCATCTGGTCGGTCGCGACCAAACTTGCATTGGCGCTGGCACCGGCCTTGGCGTTTCCGGCGCTCGATGCGGCGGGGTTCGTTGCGAACGATCCGGCAAGCCCGGGCCATGCTATGCTGGCGTTTCTTTATGCAGGCGTGCCGGTGGTTTTCAAACTGGGTGCCGCCTATCTCATTTGGAATTTCCCGCTCGACGCCGCAGCGCAAACGCAGCTGCGGGCGCGCATTGCCGAAAGGGCCGGTATCCAATGATCCGCCGTTTTCTCGTGTTGCTGGCGACGACGCTGGCGTTGATGGGGTGCAGTGGCATGAAAATCGAAGATTTCGCGGGCAAGACGCCCGTCTTGAAGATCGACGAGTATTTTCTCGGCCGCACGCGCGCCTGGGGCATTTTCGAGGACCGCTTCGCCAATCTGCGCCGCGAATTCACTGTCGACATCGAAGGCAAGTGGGAGGGCGACGAATTCGTCCTCGACGAGCATTTCGACTATGCGGACGGCGAAAAGGATCGCCGCGTGTGGCGCCTGCGCCGCGTCGGCACCGACCGTTGGGAAGGGCGCACCGAAGACGCGATCGGCGTGGCTTTGGGCCACCAGGCCGGCAACGCGTTCAGCTTCAAATACAACATCAATCTCAAAATGGGCGAACGGCGCTTGGCCGTGCATTTCGACGATTGGATGTATCTGCAGCCCGACGGTGTGCTGCTGAACCGCGCCTACGTGACCAAATGGGGTTTCGATATCGGCTCGGTCACGCTCGCGTTCAAGCGGGTACCTTGAGGCGACGGCGCACGAGGCCGACGAGCCAGCCGACGACGGGCAGCTTGGCGTAGACCTCGGTGCTCGCGTCCCAATGGTCGATATGGGCGCTGATGCGCCCGTCGGCGGCGAAGTGGATTTCGCTCATGCCGTCGAAGGCAAAGCCGTTGCCCTGGTCGTAGTGCCACAGGAGATAGGCGCCCGTGGCCCCGCGCGCTTTGTCGCGCACCGTGAAGCGCGGCGTGCCGTGGTCGAACGCCATCGCAAGGGCCGCGCGCATTTTGTCCACGCCCGTCACGTCGTTGAACGGATCTTTGAAGCGCACGTCCGGTGTCACGAGCGCGTCGAGTTCGCCGAGCGTGTCGCGCCGGATGGTTTCGAAAAACGCGACATAGGCGTCGAGTCTGTCCATCACACACCCGTCATGCGTCGCACGAGTTTGAAATAGAGCCCGTAGGGCAGCATGCGCAGAAACTTGAGCAGGATCGCAAAGCGGCGCGGGAACACGATTTCAAAGCTGTTGCTGCGGAGCCCCGCCACGAACGCGTCGATCGCGTCGTCGAGTTCCATGAGGAACGGCATCGGAAAATCGTTTTTGTCGGTGAGCGGGGTGCGCACGAAACCCGGATCGACGAGCTGCAGCTTGATGCCGAGCGCGTCGCATTCGAGCTTCAGCCCTTCGCACATATTGATGAGGGCGGCTTTGGTGGCGCCGTAGGCCGACGCGGTCGGCAGGCCCGAATAGCCCGCGACGGATGCAACGACCGCGATATGCCCGCTTTTGCGCGCGCGCATGGCCGCGAGCGTGGGGGCGAGCACGTTGACCGTGCCCATCAGATTGATCTCGACGAGCTGGCGGAACGGGGCCACGGCAAAGTCCGCCGCACCCATCGGCAGATGCGTGCCCGCGTTGAACACCGCGAGCGAAAGCGGCCCGATCTCGGCCTCGATCCAGGCTACCGCGTTTTCGCACGCGTCTTTGTCGGTCGCGTCGAGGGCCAGCGGCACAAGATTTTTGCCGGCTTCGGCGGCCAACGCGTCGAGGGCCGCTTGATTGCGCGCGGACACCACGACCGTGCGGCCTTCTTTTGCGAGGCGCAAAGCAAGGGCGCGGCCGATGCCCGACGACGCCCCGGTGATCCAGACGATTTCGCTCATGTCAGGCTTTTACGCGCAAACTGCCGCGACCGCCATCCACACCGACGATCTGGCCGGTGATCCAGCCCGCTTTGGGGCCGAGCAGAAAGGCGCCGAGATTGGCGGCATCCTCGGGTGCGCCGATGCGCCCCAGCGGGTGCATCGCATCCATGGCTTTTTCGAGCGACGGGTTCGACAGAAACGCCGCCGCCATCTTGCTGCGCGTAAGGCTGGGCGCGATGCAATTCACGCGCACATTGGGTGCGAACTCGGCCGCCAGCGACAGCGCAAGCGCTTCGACCGCCCCTTTGGCCGAGGCGATCACGCTGTGCTGCGGAAAGCCTTGGCCGGCCGCCACGCTCGAGAACAGCAGCACGGATCCTTTGGCCTGCGTCAACGCCGTTTGGGCCGCTTTGATCGCAAGCGCTGCCCCGATCACGTTGAGGCGGTAAGCGTCGGCAAAATCGGCAGCCGTCGCACGGCCAAGCGGCTTCAGCACGATCGAGCCGACGCACCACGCAAGCCCGGCGATCCCGGCTCCATCGGTGGATGCCGCCGTGACGGCCGCCGCGATGCTCGCATCGTCGAGCGCATCGAACGGGCTCGTGGTTGCGTTCAATTCCTGGCCGAGCGCGGCAAGGGCGGATGCGTCGCGCGCGGCCAGATGCAGGCGATGGCCGTCGGCCGCGAGGCTGCGCGCCAGCGCCTGGCCGATGGCGCCGGTGGCGCCGAAGACGAGAATGGGGGCTTGGTTTGTCATGCCAAAGACATGGCGTGGCGGGCTGGAAAAACCATGGGTTCGGCGCTATAGTCTAGGGCATGGAAAAGACTCGTCGCGCCTTTTTGTCGTGTGCCGCCGTGGCGGCGACCGCAGGCTTGGTTGCCCCGCGCCAAGCCTTGGCTTTGCGTGTCGAAGATATCGACGCGCCGCGCCAGCGCCTGATCCTTGAAGCGTGCGAAACGCGCAACGCGCACCAGCGCGTCTTGGCCGATCTGATGGCCGAGCTCGAGGGCAGGGGCGTGGGCGAGGCGCAGGCGCGCGAAACCGCCCAGCAGATGAATTGCCCGTTCTGCGGCTGCGGGCTTGCGGCTGCGGTCGCCGGCGAATTGCCGGACGCGCAGACGCCCCCGCGCTTCTAGTCTCGTCGCTTATTGGGTCTAGCGCTCGCGCGGTCGGCCGACATAGGTGCCGGTCTGCGGCCAGATCATTTCGAGGCCGATCGGCTGGTCGCCGGGCAGCTTGCGCAAGATGGCCTTGAGGCCGATCGCGTCGGCGTAGCGCTCGGCTTCCGATTCCGCGTGGCCGCGGATGCGCCGGCGCGTCGCACCCGGCAGGCGGTCGAACGCCGTGCGCGCAAGCTCGAAGTTGAACGCGCTTTCGTCGTCGGCGGCCGTGCGAATCGCGCGCGCCACGTGATGGTCCGGCCCCAGCAATTCGCCGACCGATTTCGACAGGATGAAAATCGCGCGCACGCGTTCGCGCGGACGCGAAGTTTGCGAGCCGGCGGCTTGGGCGCGGGGAGCGGAAGGAAGTTCTGCCATCGGACGGATCGCCTTGTTGGGCCGGTCCTGCGGCAGCTGCCGTCAGGCCCGGGTCAGTTGAGTTCTGCGCGCAGCTTCTGGCGCAACACGTCGATGGGCACGCGCCGCCCGTCCATGTTGGCGCACCAGAAGGTCCACCCGTTGCATGCCGACGCTCCCATCACGGCCGCTCCAACCTGGTGGATGGAGCCGCGATGATCGCCCGTCGCGGTCGACGCGGAGAGCGTGCCGTCGGCCCGGATGCGCGCCGACCAGCGACCGCTAGCATCGCTTAGAACCTCGCCCGACCGCAAGAGGCCTCGTTCCACGAGCCAGCCGAACGGAATGCGCGGCTCCTCGCGCTTGGCGCGCACATTGAGAAAATCCGGATCGTCGGGCCGCGTGTCGCGGATGCGCGATGCCGCCACGTCCACGTAAGCCTCGTCGCGCTCGAAGCCGATGAAACGACGGCCGAGGCGCTTGGCGACGGCCCCCGTGGTCCCGCTCCCAAAGAACGGATCAAGCACGATCTCGCCGGGGCGCGTGGACGACAGCACGGCGCGATACACAAGCGATTCGGGCTTCTGCGTCGGGTGCGCCTTTTTGCCGTCGGCCCCCTTGATGCGCTCCGGGCCGCCGCAGACCGGGATCAGCCAGTCCGAGCGCATCTGGAGCTCTTCGTTGAGCGCCTTCATGGCTTCGTAGTTGAAGGTGTATTTGGATTTCTCCGAGCGGGCCGCCCAGATCATCGTCTCGTGCGCGTTGGTGAAGCGCCGGCCGCGGAAATTCGGCATCGGGTTGGTCTTGCGCCACACGATGTCGTTGAGGATCCAAAACCCCAGATCCTGCAGCATCGCACCGACGCGGAAGATATTGTGGTAGCTGCCGATGACCCAGATGGCCCCGTCGGGCTTCAGCGCTTTGCGCGCGGCCGAAAGCCAAGCACGGCTGAATTCGTCGTAGGCGCGAAAATCGCCGATCTGGTCCCACGCGTCATCGACCGCATCGACCTTTGAGTTGTTCGGCCGATGCAGATCGCCCTTCAGCATCAGATTGTAGGGCGGGTCGGCAAAGACCATGTCGACCGAGCCCTCGGGCAGCTCGGCCATCTGGGAAATGCTGTCGCCGACGCCGATCAGGCCTTCGGGGAACTCGATGCGCCGAGCTTTGTCGAATGGGGGCTTGTTCATGGGGCCGCATCCTGAGTCAATGCGGATTCCCGGGTCAACAGATAAACGAATCAGAGGCTTAGTTGACCCTGCGCCAACGGCGCGAAACTCAATCGGTGGTGGGGCGAGGGGCCTTGAGCCACAATGGATTCGAGATGGGTTTTGGCACCATAGCCCTTGTTGCTGGCCCAGCCATAGGCGGGATAGCGCTGATCGAGCTTCGTCATGATGCGGTCGCGCACGACTTTGGCGAGAATCGAGGCCGCCGCCACCGACAAGGATTTGCCGTCGCCGCCGACGAGCCCTTGCAGGCGGCACGGCCAGTCGCGCGGCAGTTGGTTGCCGTCGATCAGCGCCGCGTCCGGCATGAAGGGCAGATGGGCGAGGGCGCGGCGCATGGCCAAGTGCGTGGCGCGCAGAATATTGAGCCGGTCGATCTCGTGCACGCTCGCAGCGCCGATGCCGAAGGCGAGGTGGCCAAGATGGCGTTGCACGCGCAATTCGGCGAAGGCCGCCTCGCGCTTTGCCTCGCTGAGCTTTTTGGAATCGTCGAGCAGGCCGGAAAGGGCCTGTGGCAGGGCCGTGCCCGCAAACGCGACGGCCGCCGCGACCACGGGGCCCGCCAACGGCCCGCGCCCCGCCTCGTCGATGCCGACCACGCGCCCGCCGAGTTTGCGTTCGTAACGAAGATCCGGCACGTCGATTCGATGCTCCCTTGCTTGGCTCGCACTATACGCCGAACAAGCCGTCGGCGATCGTGGCCACGTTTCGCCGCATGGGATTTTCTAAACAAATTTCACGCATCGCCGCCGAGCGCCTTCAGCGCCAAGTCGATGCGTTGGTGGCGGCTTTCGTTGGCGCGCGGGTTGGCGGCCCCCCAGCGCGTGGCGCGGCGAAAATCGCGGAAGCGCTCGATGTCGAGCGGGTTTGCCGGCGCCACGCTGCGCGTCTTGCCGTCGGCACCTTCGAAAGCGACCGTGCGGCCATTGAGGAAGGCTTCGAGCCGGTCGGTCGAACCGGCGCCGAATTGGTGCAGATGGCAGCCAAGCTCGATTTGGCCGCGCAGGCTGCGCGCGAATCGGGCCGCCCCGGGGCTCGCGGTTGCGATGACGCGGCGCACGGCGAGGCCGATGCGCACGAGTTTCAGCCGCTCGAAGCGCGCGAGGATCGCCGCCGCCCCCGGCCAGGCCAGCAGGCGCATGCCGATGCGCTCGGCCTGCGCACGTTCGGCCTTGTTCATCTTCTCGGTCGGTTTGGCCAAGAGGCGCTCGAGATCGACGCGCGACGCAAGCGCTTCGGGCTGCGGCGTATCGAGATCGAGCAGGCGTGCACGCGCGAAAGCCGCCAGCCGTGTGCGCAACTCGGCCTGCTGGCTCAGATCCATCTGCAGCCGACCCAGCGACAGGCCGCTTGCGCCATTGTCGAGCGCCACGGCTTGGCCCATCTGCCCGCCCTCGGCCAACGCCAAGGTCGGTTCGAGCCAACGCACAAACAGCGGATGCAGGCCGATCCGCGGTGTCGCCGTGCTCGAATTCGTGTTTTGTTCCAAAGCAATATCGGCTCGGCCGGGGCTGGCGCCATAGGGGCCGATGGCCGCTGCCGACTTCTGTCCGCGCTCGGCGTAATCGATCCGGGCGATCATATTTGCTTCGACTTTGTTGGTTGCTTTTGCCATAATGTTCTCCTAAGTGGATTTATAGAATAATATCCAATATAGGATTAACAATCAAATTATTTTTGCAAAAGGGGGTCAAAGAGTTTTGACCCGCCGCAGGGCGGCCTATATAAACCGTGTCATTCGCACAATTCGGTACGCCTCGGTTCGATTTGCCATGGGATTGCGTCCTGGCAGACAGGGTCGCTTTGCGTGCCGTCGCCAGGAGACTGCAAATGTCGTTGCCCTTGATGCCCAAAGCCACGGCCGTGTGGCTGGTCGAAAACACCGCGCTGAGCTTCGAGCAGATCGCCGAATTCTGCGGCATGCACTCGCTCGAAGTGCAGGGCATTGCCGACGGCGAAGTGGCGATGGGGATCAACGGTCTCGATCCGATCGCCAACAACCAGCTCACGCGCGACGAAATCACGCGCGCGGAAGCCGACCCTGCCGCCCGCCTCGAACTGCTGAAGGTCGATCTGCCGATGCCGGTGCAGCGCCCGAAGGGGGCGAAATACACGCCCGTGTCCAAGCGCCAGGACCGTCCGGCGGCGATCGCGTGGCTGCTGCGCCATCATGCCGAGCTCGGCGATGCGGCGATCGGCAAGCTCGTGGGCACGACGAAGCCGACGATTCAGAAGATCCGCGACCGCTCGCATTTCGACATGGCCAACATCAAGCCGACCAATCCGGTCGTGCTGGGCCTGTGCAGCCAGGACGCGCTCGACGAAGCGATCGGCCGTGCCGCCCGTTCGGCCGAGCGTGCGCGCAAAGAGCAGGAACGTGCGGCCAAGCGTGCGGCCAAAGCCGCAACCGACGCCGCTGCCGCGAAGGCCGACGCTTAAGCGTCAGGCTTCCTTCGCGTAGCCTGCGTCTTTGAGGCTCGCGCGGATTTCGTCGAGGATCGCGGGATCGTCGATCGTGGCGGGCGGTTTGTAGCTCTGCGCGTCGGCGATTTTCTGCATCGTTCCGCGCAGGATTTTGCCCGAGCGCGTCTTGGGAAGGCGCTTGACGATTACGGCCTGTTTGAACGCGGCGACGGGGCCGATCTTGTCGCGCACGAGGGCCACGATCTCGGCCGTGATCGCAGCGTCGGGTTTGTTGACGCCCGATTTGAGCACGACGAAACCGAGCGGCACTTGGCCCTTCAATTCGTCGGCAACGCCGATCACGGCGCATTCGGCGACGTCCGCGTGGCTTGCGAGCACTTCTTCCATCTGCCCGGTCGACAGGCGATGGCCGGCCACGTTGATGACGTCGTCGACGCGCGTCATCACATAGAGATAGCCGTCTTCGTCGATATAGCCCGCATCGCCGGTTTTGTAGCAGCCCGGATATTCGGCGAGATACGCATCGATAAAGCGCTGCTCGGCGTTCCACAGTGTGGGAAAAGTGCCCGGCGGCAGCGGCAGGCGGCACACGATGGCGCCTATCTCGCCGGCTGCCAGCGCATGGCCGTCGGTGTCGAGCACAGCCACGTCCCAGCCGGGCACAGGTTTCGTCGGCGAGCCCGGCTTGATCGGGAAAATCGCCCCCGTCCCGGTCGGAATGCCGAGGCAGTTGGCGGCGATGGGCCAGCCGGTTTCGGTCTGCCACCAATGGTCCACGACCGGGCGCTGCAGCTTCTGCGTCGCCCAGTCGAGCGTGGCCGGATCGCAGCGCTCGCCCGCCAAGAACAGCGCGCGGAAGCCCGAGAGATCGTATTTGGCGATGAGCAGCCCCTCGGGGTCTTCTTTGCGGATCGCACGGAACGCCGTGGGGGCGGTGAACAGCGTTTTGACGCCGTGGCTCTCGATCACGCGCCAATAAACGCCCGCATCCGGCGTGCCGACGGGTTTGCCCTCGAACAGCACCGTCGTGCAGCCCGCAAGCAGCGGCGCATAGCAGATGTAGGAATGGCCGACGACCCAGCCGACGTCCGACGCCGCCCAGAAAACCTCGCCGGGCTTCATGTCGTAGATCGCTTTCATCGAATAATGGAGGGCCACTGCGTGTCCGCCATTGTCGCGCACCACGCCTTTGGGGGCACCCGTGGTGCCCGATGTGTAGAGAATATAGAGCGGGTCGGTTGCGCGTACCGGCACGCACTCGGCGGGTGCGGCGGCAGCAACCGCCTCGCGCCAATCGCGGTCGCGGCCGGCAACGAGGGTGCAGGCGAGTTGCGGGCGCTGCAGGATGAGGCAGGCGGAAGGCTTGTGCTTGGCGATCGCGATGGCGGCGTCGAGCAACGGCTTGTAGGGAATGACCTTCGCACCCTCGATGCCGCACGAGGCCGACAGAATGGCTTTGGGCGTGCAATCGTCGATGCGCACGGCGAGTTCGTTTGCGGCAAAACCGCCGAACACGACCGAATGCACGGCCCCCAGCCGCGCGCAGGCCAGCATTGCCACAAGCGCTTCGGGCACCATCGGCATATAGACGATCACGCGGTCGCCCTTGGCGACACCTGCTTCTTTGAGCGCACCCGCCAGGGCCGCGATTTTCGCCTGCATCTCGGCATAGGTGAAACGCGCGATCGTTCCGGTCACGGGGCTGTCGTAGATCACGGCAAGGCGCTGCCCATGGCCAGCCGCGACATGGCGATCGATCGCGTTCCAGCAGGTGTTGAGTTCGCCGTCCGGAAACCAGCGTGCGACCGGTTTGGCGTCGGCATCGAGCACGCGGGAAGGCGGGCGGATCCAGTCGATGCCCTTTGCGATTTCGCCCCAGAAAGCTTCCGGATCGCGTCGCGAAAGGCTGTGGATCTCCGCGTAAGTCGCCATCGGTCGCGTCCCCCTCGTGTTTTCGAGCCGTTTTTTGTTCGCCGCCCCGAACCTTGCCCGGAACTGCCGCACTTGGGAAGGGCCGGGCGGCCCCCCGAAAACGAGGTGCGGCATAGCGCCGCAGGGGGCGCGCAAAACCAGGGTTTAAGCCTTGTTTTCTGCGGTTTGGCGCCCGTCTGGCCGCGATCGGCCTGCGTCTGCGCGGGGGTCCGTATGCGCTGTTGAGATTGTCACGCTATGTCGTGTACGTTGACCCCGGTTCGCAAGGAGTCCGGTTCGCCGGTGCCTTGCGGACGCAACGCAAAAAAACGTCGATCCGGCACTCATCCGAAACAATAGGCAGGCCATGTTCTCGACCGCTTCGATCCGATCGCGCGCCGCTCTTCTTCTTTTGCCGCTGCTGCTGCTGGCATTTCCGGCCGAAGCGAGCCAACCGCTGCCCTGGCAGCTCGGCATGCAGCCGGCCGCCACGCCGGTCAAAGAATTCATCGGCTCGTTCCACAACATGCTGCTTGTGATCATCACGCTGATCACGATCTTCGTTTTGGCGCTGCTGCTCTACACGATCGTGCGTTTCCGCGCCTCGGCCAACCCGACGCCGTCCAAGACCACGCACCACACGATGCTCGAGGTCGCCTGGACGCTGGTGCCGGTGCTGATCCTCGTCGTGATCGCCGTACCCTCGTTCCGCCTCATCTATTTCGCCGACAAGGCGCCCAACGCCGACTTCACGCTGAAGGTGACGGGCCACCAATGGTACTGGAGCTACGAATATCCGGACCACGGCGAATTCCAGTTCGACAGCTACATGGTGGCCGATGCCGACCTGAAGCCGGGCCAGGCTCGCCTGCTCGAGGTCGACAACCGCACCGTGGTGCCGGTGGGGGCCACCGTGCGCGTCGTGATCGCGGGCGTGGACGTGATCCACTCCTGGTTCGTGCCCGCGCTCGGCGTGCAGAAATACGCGATGCCGGGCCGCTTGAACGAAATCTGGTTCCGCGTCGACAAGCCCGGCGTCTATTACGGCCAGTGCAACCAGATCTGCGGCGTGAACCATGCGTTCATGCCGATCGCCGTCGAAGCGGTCGATGCGCCCACCTTCGAGCGCTGGGCGGCCGAAGCCAAGCGCCGCTTCGCCGACAGCGGCCTGCCGCCTTTGTCGGTGGCCGACGTTTTGGCCCTCGAAGCGCCGCGCATGGCGCTGAACCAAGCCCAGTAAGCCTTTTCTTTTCTTCCGCATCTCGAACTCTCGCGCCAAGGACACCATTGCAATGAGCGCAACCGCACACGCAGCCGGACACGACGACCATCACGACCACACGCCCACGGGCTGGCGGCGCTGGGTCTATTCGACCAACCACAAAGACATCGGGACGATGTATCTCGTCTTCTCGATCGTGGCGGGTCTCATTGGCGGTGCGGCCTCGATCCTGATGCGTCTCGAGCTTGCGCATCCGGGCGTGCAGTACGTGGCCGACGGCCACCAATGGAACATGATCATCACGGCGCACGGCCTGATCATGGTGTTCTTCGTCGTGATGCCGGCTTTGATCGGCGGATTCGGCAACTGGCTCATCCCGATGATGTGCGGGGCCCCCGACATGGCCTTCCCGCGCATGAACAACGTAAGCTTCTGGCTGTTGCCGCCTGCCTTCCTGCTGCTGATCGGCTCGGCCGTTCTGGGCGGGGGTGCGGGCGTGGGCTGGACGATCTATCCGCCGCTGTCGAACGCGCAGTACCATCCGGGTGCGGCGATGGACATGGCGATCCTGTCCCTGCACGTCGCGGGCGCTTCCTCGATCCTGGGGGCCATCAACTTCATCACCACGATCTTCAACATGCGCACGCCGGGCATGACGATGCACCGCATGCCGCTGTTCTTGTGGGCGATGCTGCTGACGGCGTTCTTGCTGGTGCTGTCGCTGCCCGTGCTCGCGGGTGCGATCACCATGCTGCTGACCGACCGCAATTTCGGCACGCATTTCTTCGAGCCGGCCGGCGGCGGCGATCCGGTGCTCTTCCTGCACCTGTTCTGGTTCTTCGGCCACCCGGAAGTCTACATCATGATTTTGCCGGCCTTCGGCATCATCAGCCACGTCATCTCGACCTTCTCGAAGAAGCCGATCTTCGGCTATCTCGGCATGGCCTATGCGATGACGGCGATCGGCGTGGTGGGCTTCGTGGTGTGGGCGCACCACATGTACACGGTCGGTCTCGACGTCGATACGCGCGCCTATTTCACGGCCGCTACGATGGTCATCGCCGTGCCCACGGGCGTCAAAATCTTCTCGTGGATCGCCACGATGTGGGGCGGGTCGATCGAATTCAAGGTGCCCATGCTGTGGGCCGTTGGCTTCATCTTCCTGTTCACGCTGGGCGGGGTCACGGGCGTCGTGCTGTCGAACGCAGGTGCCGACATTGCCCTCCACAACACCTACTACGTGGTGGCGCATTTCCACTACGTGCTGTCGCTGGGTGCGGTGTTCGGCATTTTCTGCGGCTTCTTCTACTGGTGGCCCAAAATGACCGGGACCATCTTCCCGGAAAGCTGGGGCAAGCTGCATTTCTGGCTCACCTTCATCGGCGTGAACCTCACGTTCTTCCCGCAGCACTTCCTCGGGCTCGCCGGCATGCCGCGCCGCATTCCGGACTATCCGGACGCGTTCGCGGGCTGGAACCTCGTGTCGTCGTGGGGTTCGTACATCGCCTTCGGCGCCACGCTGATGTTCGTCGTGATGACGATCGTGGTGCTGCGCTCGGGCAAGCGCGTCACGGAAGCCAATCCGTGGGGCGTGCATGCCGACACGCTCGAATGGACGGTGCCGTGCCCGGCCCCGCACCACACGTTCGAAGAATTGCCGAAATTCAATCCGGCAAACACGCACTAAGCGGCGAACGGGGAAAACACGACGATGTCCGCAGACGGTGGCTACGAAGCAACGCTGAGCCCGGCGCTTGATGCGTCGGGGCTCGGCGCGTCTGCGGCTTCGGCTTCGGGCGGCGTTGCCGATTTCGTCGCACTGCTGAAGCCGCGCGTGATGAGCCTGGTGGTGTTCACCGGTCTCGTCGGTCTTATGCTGGCCCCGCCGAGCTTGCACCCGTTCGAAGCGATCGTGGCGGTCGTGTGTATTGCGGTCGCCGCGGGTGCGGCCGGTGCGATCAATATGTGGTACGACGCCGACATCGACGCGTTGATGCGGCGCACGGCCACGCGCCCCATTCCGGCCGGTCGCGTCGATCCGTCGGAAGCTTTGGCCTTCGGCGTGGTGCTTTCGATCGCCTCGGTCGTGACGATGATCCTCGCGACCAATCTCGTCGCGGGCGCTTTGCTTGCAGGTTCGATCGCTTTCTACGTTTTCATCTACACGATGTGGCTCAAGCGCAGCACGCCGCAGAACATCGTGATCGGCGGCGCTGCCGGCGCCTTCCCGCCGATGATCGGCTGGGCGGCGGCGACCGGCGACGTGACACTCGCCCCGATCGTGCTGTTCGCGATCGTGTTCATGTGGACGCCGCCGCATTTCTGGGCGCTCGCTTTGTTCGGCTGCCGCGACTACGCGAAGGCCGGGGTGCCGATGCTGCCGGTCGTGGCCGGCAAACCTGAGACGCGCCGCCAGATCGTGATCTACTCGGTCTTGATGGCCCCGCTCGGCGTCGCCCCCTATGCACTTGGCGTCGTGGGTCCCCTTTATGCCGCAGCCGCGACCGTGCTGGGGCTCGTATTCGTCGCCGGCGCCTTTGCCGTATGGCGCGACGGGAAAGCGGAAGGTGCCGATGCGCCCGACTTTGCCGAGCCCGCCGCCCGTCGCCTGTTCGGCTATTCGATCGTCTATCTGTTCTTGCTGTTCGGCCTCATGATCTTCGACCGCGTTCCTTATGCGAGCGGAGCGTTCTGATGGACGAAGCGCCAAAAGTCGCCCCTGATTTCGAGAAGCGCCGCCGCGCGAAGAACGTCGCGATCGCGTTGACGCTCGCGGGCTTCTGCGCCTTGTTCTACGCGATCACCGTCGTCAAGATGATCAAATGAGCACCGAGCCCGTCCCTCACAATTCTCCCGCCCAACAGCGCCGCGCGACCGGCCTTGCCGTCGCGGGCATCGGGCTTGGCATGCTGGCGCTGGCCTTTGCGGCCGTGCCGCTCTATCGGCTGTTCTGCCAGGTCACCGGTTTCGGCGGCACGCCGCTCGTCGCAACGGCCTCCCCTGCCCAGGTCGGCACGCGCCAAGTGACGGTGCGGTTCGACGCCAACGTGATGGGCGGGCCGCAGGCTTTGGGCTGGCGCTTCCAGGCGCCCGCGTCGGTCAAGGTCACGACCGGCGAAGAGCATCTGATTTTCTTTTCGGCCCTCAATCGCGGTGCGGAAGCTTCGACCGGTACGGCGACGTTCAACGTGACGCCGCTCAAAGCCGCACCCTATTTCCAGAAGATTGCGTGCTTCTGCTTCACCGAACAAACGCTCGCCCCCGGCGAATCGATGTCGATGCCGGTGTCGTTTTTCGTCGATCCGGCGATCGAAACCGACGTCAATATGCGCGACGTGACGACCATTACTTTGTCCTACTCGATGTACCGCGCGGCCGACCAGGCGAAACTGGCGGCGGCGACACCCAACTGAGGAACCGCGAACATGGCCCAGACCTCCGCCCACGGGAGCAAGCACCCCTACCATCTGGTCGAACCGAGCGGCTGGCCGGCCTTCGGCTCGCTGTCCGCTTTGGTGCTCGCCGTGGGCGCCTTGCTGGTCATGCATCCCGACCTTTTCGGTGCGAACTCTGAAGCCTTCTTCAAGGCGTTGGGCCCGTGGAAGCTGGTGCTCGGCTTCGCGATGGTGCTGTTCACGATGTATGGCTGGTGGCGCCAGGTCATCCACGAAAGCATGACCAAGGGCCTGCATTCGCCGGTCGTGCGTTTGGGCCTGCGCTACGCGATGGTGCTGTTCATCGCTTCGGAAGTGATGTTCTTCGTCGCGTTCTTCTGGTCCTACTTCCACTTCTCGTTCTATCCCACGCTGCACACGATCGGTGGCGTGTGGCCGCCCAAGGACATCATCACGTTCGATCCGTGGGATCTGCCGTTCCTCAACACGCTGATCCTGCTGACCTCGGGTGCGACCGTCACCTGGGCGCACCATTCGCTGATCGAGGGCAACCGCCAGGGCTTGATCTGGGGGCTTGTTGCGACCGTGGCACTCGGCATCGCCTTTACGGCCTGCCAAGCCTACGAATACAGCCACGCCGCCTTCTCGTTCGACGCCAACGTCTATTCGTCGGTTTTCTACATGGCGACGGGCTTCCACGGCTTCCACGTGCTCGTCGGCACGATCTTCCTGGCCGTGTGCCTCGTGCGCGCGATCAAGAACCAGTTCACGCCCGAGCGCCATTTCGGCTTCGAAGCGGCGGCCTGGTACTGGCACTTCGTCGACGTGGTGTGGCTGTTCCTGTTCGCGGTCATCTACGTGTTCGGCGAAGGCCCCGTCAGCCTGCCGGGCCACGGCCCGTGGTCGAGCTGATCGGCCGCAAGGCTGCTCGCAGTCCAGGTGCGGTCGATGTTTGACCGGTTCGTCGCCGGCTTCCAGCCGCGCTTGGTGCCGACTTTGCTCAGCCTGCCCGGCGTCGTCATCCTGTTCGGGCTGGCGGGCTGGCAGTTCTCGCGCCATATCGAACGCGAAGCCGAAAACGATTTTCGTGCCGGTCGCCTTGCTTTGGCGGCCGTCGATATCGATGCCGCGATGGCCGATCCCGACGCGCATCGCTTTCGCCGCGTGACGGTCGAGGGAACCTTCGCGCACGACAAGGAGCTCTATGTCTACGCGCGCTCGCTGCGCGGCAACGACGGGTTCTACGTCGTCACGCCGTTGCTGCGCGAGGGCAAACCTGCCGTGCTCGTCAATCGCGGCTGGGTGCGCAAGGAACTGCGCGATCCTTCCCTGCGGACCCAGGGCCAGATCGGCGGCGTGCAGCGCATCGATGGCATCTTGCGCGACGAGCCGCGCCGCGGGCCCTGGATGCCCGACAACGAAATCGCCTCGAACCAATGGTTCTGGTTCGATCTGCCGGCCATGCAGAAGTCGGCCGCTTTGCCCGCGATGCTGCCCGTCTATGTCGAGGCCGATCTCGAGCCGCGCAATCCGGGCGGCTGGCCGCGCGGCGGCCAGACCCAGATCCAATTGCCGCGCCCGCATCTGCAATACGCGTTCACGTGGTTCTGCCTCGCGATCGCGTTGGCGGCCGTCTACCTCCTCTCGCAAAGGCGCAAGTCGTGAACGCGTACACGCATCTCGAAGCGCGCTTCAAGCGCATGAATCTGGTCCGCGACGCGATCGCGATGCTGGAATGGGATGCCGCCGCCATGATGCCGGACGGCGGCTCGGATGCGCGCGCCGACCAGCTTGCGGCCCTCAAACTCGTCGTGCACGAGCAGGCAACGTCGCCCGCCCTCGCCGAATGGCTCGATGCGGCCGGCGAAGGGCAGGGGCTCGATGCTTGGCAGCGCTCGAACTTGCGCGAGATGAAGCGCAGCTTCGTGCACGCAACCGCTTTGCCCGCCGACCTCGTGGAAGCGCAGTCGCGCGCGGTCTCCACATGCGAGATGCGCTGGCGCACCGCGCGCAAGGAAAACGACTTCAAAGGCCTGCTGCCGGATCTGCAGCGCGTTCTCGATCTCGCGCGCGAAGAAGCGCAGATCAAGGCGCAGAAACTCGGCTGCAGCCTCTACGACGCATTGCTCGACGCCTACGAGCCCGGCGGCAAGTCCGCCGCGATCGACGCGATCTTCGCCGATCTTGCGGCGTTCCTGCCCGGCTTCATCGATGCGGCCCTCGAGCGCCAGGCGCGCAAGCCCACCCCGATTCCGTTCGACGGCCCGTTCCCGGCGGCAGCGCAAACCAAGCTTGCCGCTGAGCTCATGGCCGCCGTCGGTTTCGACTTTGCGCATGGCCGTCTCGACACGAGCCATCACCCTTTCTGCGGCGGCGTGCCGGACGATGTGCGCCTCACCACGCGCTGGGACGAGGCGGATTTCGCCAAGGGCCTGATGGGCGTCATGCACGAAACCGGGCATGCGATGTACGAGCGCGGCCTGCCGCTCAAATGGCGCCACCAGCCCGTGGGGTTCGCGCGCGGCATGAGCGTGCACGAAAGCCAGTCGCTGCTCGTGGAAATGCAGGCCGCGCGCAGCGACGCGTTCCTAGCGTATCTGGCACCCAAGGCGGCAGCGGCTTTCGGCAAGTCGGGTCCGGCTTGGACGGTCGAGAATTTCGCGCGCGTCTATCGCCGCGTGCAGCGCGGCCTCATCCGTGTGGATGCCGACGAGGCCACGTATCCGGCCCACGTGATCCTGCGCTACCGGCTCGAACGCGCGATGATCGAGGGCCGCTTGGCGCTGCGCGATCTGCCGGGGGCTTGGAACGACGGCATGCGCGAGCTTGTCGGCACCGTGCCGCCCGACGACCGCGACGGCTGCCTGCAAGATATCCATTGGCCCGGCGGTGCGTGGGGCTATTTCCCGACCTACACGCTGGGGGCCATGACGGCAGCCCAATTGTTCGATGCCGCGAAGCGTGCGGATTCGAACATCGTGCCGTCGATCGGCAAGGGCGATTTCGCACCGCTGATGGCGTGGCTGCGCAAAAACGTGCATGAGCAAGGCTCGCATCTCGATACGGATGCGCTGCTGGTCAAGGCCACCGGCAAGACGCTGGACGCCGGAATCTTCAAAGCGCACCTTAAGGCGCGCTATCTCGACGCCTGACGCGCGCCTTATCGACGGAGACGAAAAAGCTCGTGCGCTACATCTCGACCCGCGGCCAAGCGCCTTCGCTTGCTTTCGACGACGTGCTGCTCGCCGGCCTCGCGCGCGACGGCGGCCTCTATGTGCCCGAAGCCTGGCCGCAATTCTCGCAAAGCCAATGGCGCGCGCTCCGCGACCGGCCCTATGCCGAGATCGCGGCTGCCGTGCTGCGCCCGTTTGTGGGCGGCACCATTGCGGACAGCGATCTCGAGCGGCTTGCGGCCGAAACCTACGCAGGCTTCGAACATCCGGCGGTCGCGCCCTTGAAGCAGTTGGGCCCCGGCCTGTGGACAATGGAATTGTTCCACGGGCCCACACTCGCCTTCAAAGACTATGCGCTGCAGCTCGTCGGCCGCCTGTTCGACCATGTGCTGGCCGCCAAGGGCACACGCGTGATGGTCGTGGGTGCGACGTCGGGCGACACCGGGCCTGCCGGCATTGCCGCCTGCATGGACCGTGCGGCGGTCGACATCGTGATGCTGCATCCCAACGGGCGCACCTCGCCCGTGCAGCGCCGCCAGATGACGACCGTGCTGTCGGCCAATGTGCGCAACATCGCTCTCGAAGGTACCTTCGACGACTGCCAAGACGCGGTGAAGGCCCTGTTCAACGATCTCGAATTTCGCGACCGCTACAATCTGTCGGCCGTCAATTCGATCAACTGGGCGCGCGTGGCGGCCCAGATCGTCTATTACGTCCACGCAGCTCTTTCGCTGGGCGCACCCGATCGCGCGGTCGATTTCTGCGTGCCCACCGGCAATTTCGGCAATGTGCTGGCAGCTTACGGTGCCAAGCGCATGGGCTTGCCCGTGGGCCGCATGATCGTTGCGACCAACCGCAACGACATCATGGCGCGCACGGTCGCCACCGGCCGCATGGCGCTTGAAGCCGTCGCCCCGACCGTGTCGCCGTCGATGGACGTGCAGATCTCGTCCAATTTCGAGCGGCTGATGTTCGAGCTCAACGCGCGCGACGGGGCCGCGACTGCCGCCATGATGGCGAAGTTCCGCGCCGACGGGCGCCTGGAATTCGCACCCTCGCAGCATGCCGATCTTGCGGCCGAATTCGATGCCGGGGCCTGCGACGAAGCGGCCACGCTCGTCGAAATCGACGAGACCTACCGCACGACGGGCGAGCTCATCGATCCGCACACGGCCGTGGCGTTGCACGTGGCGCGCAAGGCGCAGGCAAGCAGAGCAGGGCGCGGCGACAACCCGGTCGTCGTCGCATCGACCGCACATCCGGCGAAATTCCCCGACGCGGTCGAGCGTGCGACCGGCGTGCGCCCGGCTTTGCCGCCGCGTCTGGCCGATCTGTTCGACCGGCCCGAGCGCGTCGAGGTGCTGCCCAACGATCTGGCACGCATCAAGCAGGTCGTTTCCGACCTTGCATCGAGGACAAAATGAGCGTGCGCGTCGAAAGTCTGGCCAACGGTCTGCGTGTGGCAAGCGACCGCATGGACCAAGTCGAAACCGTTTCGGTCGGCATCTATGTGGGGGCGGGCACGCGCCACGAGCCTGCGGCACTCAACGGGGTCGCGCATATGCTCGAGCATATGGCGTTCAAAGGGACCGCGCGGCGCGACGCCAAGGCGATCGCCGAAGAGATCGAGAATGTCGGCGGTTTCATGAACGCGCATACGGGGCGCGAGCAGACCGCCTACTACATCAAATGCCTCAAGCAGGATTTCGACTTGGCGCTCGACATCCTCGCCGACATCTTCTTGAACTCGACTTACGATCCGGCCGAGTTCGAGCGCGAGCGCGGCGTGATTTTGCAGGAGCTCGGCCAAGTCGAAGACACGCCCGACGACGTGATCTTCGACCGTTTCCAGGAAACGGCTTATGCGGGCCAAGCGCTCGGCCGGCCCGTGCTGGGAACGGCCGACATCATCCGCAAATTGCCGCGCCAGGCCGCCCTCGATTGGCGTGCGTCGATCTATGCGCCGAGCAATGTGGTGCTGGCGGCGGCGGGCAATTTCGATCCTGCCCATCTTGCAAGCCGTGCGGATGCGTTGCTGGGCGGCTGGCGTGCCAACGGCACGGCGCTCAACGAAGTTGCGCGCTACACCGGCGGCGAGTTCCGCGACGACAGCGATCTTGAGCAAGCACACCTCGTGCTGGGTTTCCCCGGTGTGGGTTTTGCCGATCCCGACTATTGGGCCGTGCAGGTCTTGGCGACGATGCTGGGGGGCGGCATGTCCTCGCGCTTGTTCCAGGAGATCCGCGAGAAGCGCGGCCTGTGCTATTCGATCTCGGCGCATGCCGCCTCGTTCGCCGACGGCGGCATGTTCGATATCTACACAGGGACGGGCGAAACCGAGATGGCCGAGCTCATTCCGGCCCTCGCCGATCAGCTGCGCGGCGCACGCGCCAAGGCGAGCGACGCCGAGCTGCGCCGCGCCAAAGCGCAGATGCGGGCAGGGCTTTTGATGTCGCTCGAAAGCACCAACGCGCGCATGGATGCGCTCGGCGCCAATCTGCTGATTTTCGGACGCGACATCACGCCCGAGGAAGTGACCGCGAAGGTCGAGGCCGTGTCGCACGAGGATTTGATGCGCGTGGCCGCACGCATTTTCGCCGGCCGTCCGACCTTGGCGGCCTTGGGGCCGCTTGCGCATCTCGAAAGTCTCGAAAAAATCGCCGCCCGAATCGCCGCGTAGGCTTCTAGGCGTGGCCCGCTTCGCCGGACAGGCGGCTCAGATCCACGCCGAGCCTGCCGATGGCGCGTTGCCACAGCGTGTCGAGCCCCTGGTCGAACACGAGATCGGCATCGGCCGGCACGGTGAGCCAGCCATTGCGCTGGATCTCGCCCTCGAGCTGGCCCGCCGACCAGCCCGCACAGCCGAGTGCGAGCAGCGAGCGCTGCGGCCCGTCGCCGATCGCGAGCGCCTTCAGAATGTCGATGGTCGCGGTCAGCGCGATGCCCGGCATCACGCGCATCGAGCCGTCGTGCATGTAGTCGTCCGAATGCAGCACGAAGCCGCGGCCCGATTCGACCGGCCCGCCCGAGCGCAGCAGGATTTGGCGCGTGCGCGGGCTGCTCGGGATTTCGAGCTGTTCGAGCAGGTCGGGGAAACTCATTTGTTCGAACGGCCGGTTGATGACGAGGCCCATCGCACCGTCGGGATTGTGCGCGCACATGTAGATGACCGAGCGCTCGAAGCGCGAATCGGACATTGAGGGCATCGCGACCAACAGGTGCCCGGCGAAAAAGGTCGGAATCTCGATGCGTGTACGCGCCATATCCAATATAGAATAGCACAGCTTCGGGCGGATTTGCAGGCTTGCCGAGGAACGGAATTGACGCGTTTCAGACTGTGGATATTGCTGGTCCTTTTGCTGCTCGCACACCCCGGTGCGGCGTTTGCGGCTGCATCCGATTGGGCGCGCCATCCCGAGATCGCCTTGCGTTTGGTTGCCGCGAATTCGGGCACGGGTGCGCAAAATTCGGTCGGGTTGGGGCTCGAGATGCAGCTCGCACCGGGCTGGAAAACCTATTGGCGCTCGCCCGGCGATGCGGGCTTGCCGCCGACGATCGATTGGGCGGGCTCGGACAATCTCGCGAACGCAACGCTGCGCTTCCCCGTGCCCGAACGCTTCACGCTTTTCGGGCTCGAAACCTACGGCTATGGCGGCACGGTTATTCTGCCGATCGAGGCGGCGCTGCAAACGCCCGGCGAGGCGTTGCGCGTGCGCGCAGGCGTGGATGTGCTGGTGTGCGAGGTCGTGTGCATTCCCTATCGCGCGGAGCTTGCCCTCGATCTTGCGGCCGGGCCCGGCGTGCCGTCCGATCAAGCGCATGATTTGGCGCGCTTTGCCTCGTCCGTTCCGCCGATCGATGCGGCAGGCAACGGCGTCAACGGTCTGGCGATCGAAGCAGCGGATCTGCGCGCAGGCCCGCCCGCGTCGCTGCTCGTGCAAGTGCGCGCCGAGCCGCCTCTGACCGCCCCCGATCTTTATGTCGAAGGGCCGCCGGGCTGGAGCTTCGCCAAACCCATCGTGCAGTTCTCCGACGGCGGCAGGCTCGCGACGGTGATCGTGCCCGCAGCTGCGGGGCCAGGTGCGGAAAAACTTGGGCCCGGTGCGGGCGTGACTTTCACGCTGGTCGATCGCGGTCGTGCGGTCGAGCGCACACTCACGCTGGGCACGGCACCGCCGGCCGCTTTGTCGGGCTCGCTGCTCGCGATGCTCGCTGTCGCGTTGCTGGGCGGCCTCGTTCTCAATCTGATGCCGTGCGTGTTGCCGGTCCTCGCCATGAAGCTTGCGGGGCTCGTGGCGCATGAGCGCCAGGACCGGCGTGCGACACGCCTTTCGTTCCTCGCGACGGCTGCCGGGATCGTGGTGGCGTTTGCGATCCTCGCGGCAAGTCTCGTGGCCCTCAAAGCAGCGGGCGAGGCTGTCGGCTGGGGGCTGCAATTCCAGCAGCCCTGGTTCCTCGCCGCGATGGCGCTCGTGCTCGTCGGCTTCGCCGCCAATCTCTGGGGTTGGTTCGAGATTCCGCTGCCGGCCGCCTTCGGCCGAGTTGGCGATCCCAAATTTGGCGGCTCGTTTGCGACGGGTCTGTTTGCGACGTTGCTCGCCACACCGTGCTCGGCGCCGTTTGTCGGTACGGCCGTCGGCTTTGCGCTCGCACAAGGGCCGGTCGAGATTTTTGCGATCTTCATCGCCCTTGGCCTCGGGCTGGCGACCCCCTATCTCGCCGTCGCTGCCGCACCGGGATTGGCCCAGGCAATGCCGCGCCCGGGCCGTTGGATGGGCGTGCTGCGCGCTGTCTTGGGCCTCGCCCTTGTCGGCACGGCCGCTTGGCTTGCAAGCGTGCTGGCGGCCCAGCTTGGGCTTGCGGCGGCACTCGCGCTCACGGCGGCGCTGGCAGGGCTCGCCCTCGGCCTGTTTTTGCTGCGCGCGCGCCGGCATGTGCGCCAGCGTGTGTGGCTCGCAAGCTTGTGCGTGTTCGCGGCTGTCGCGGTGCCGCCGCGTCTGGCGACGGCACCTGCTACGGCGCTTGCCGCCGACCCGGCGATCGCGTGGGTTGCGTTCGACCGCACCGAGATCGACCGCGCGGTCGCAGCCGGCCGGGTCGTCTTCGTCGATGTGACGGCCGATTGGTGCGTGACCTGCCAGGTCAACAAGCGCCTGGTGGTGGTGCAGCCCCCCGTGCTCGACCGGCTGCAGAGTGCCGGCGTCGTCGCGATGCGGGCGGACTGGACGCGGCCCGATGCGCGCATTTCGGCCTATTTGTCGAGTTTCGGACGCTACGGCATCCCGTTCAACGCGGTCTACGGGCCGGGCGCACCCGGCGGCATCGCCCTGCCCGAATTGCTGAGTGCTGACGCCGTGCTCGCGGCCCTCGCCAAGGCCGCCGCCCCCGTTGCAATCTCGCGAGCACCCCTCTAAATCCTTGTCGCGTACCCTTTCCCCGAAAGCCGCCCCCCGAAGGGGGCGAAAGGACATTCCCATGACGATCAAGGCAGGCGACAAGGTTCCGGCAGTGAAGCTCAAGTCGATGACCAAGGACGGCATCAAGGATTTCACGACCGACGACATCTTCAAGGGCAAGAAGGTCGCGATCTTCGGCCTGCCGGGCGCCTTCACGCCGACCTGCTCGGCCAAGCACCTGCCGGGCTTCGTCAACCATTACGAAGCACTGAAGGCCAAGGGCGTGGACACGGTCGCGTGCGTGTCGGTCAACGACGCGTTCGTGATGGACGCCTGGGGCAAGGCGCAGAATGTCGGCGACAAGGTCATGATGCTGGCCGACGGCAACGCCGATTTCGCCAAAGCGCTCGGCATCGAGATGGACGGCACGGGCTTCGGCATGGGCCTGCGCATGAAGCGCTTCTCGATGTACGTGGTCGACGGCGAAGTGAAGACCTTCAACCTCGAAAAGCCGGGCGCATTCGAAGTCTCGAACGTCGAGACGATGCTCGGCCAAGTCGGCTGATCCGCCCGCTTTCTTTGTACCCCGAACGCCGACCGCGCCACCCGCGCGGTCGGCGTTTTCTTTTTGCGCGATGGATCGATCATGCTTGAAATTTCGCAAAAGAACGTTCATGGTACAAAAAACTGGAGTCGAACGCGTGGCCGCTTTCTCTTCGTTGGAAATTTGTGCAGGAGCAGGGGGGCAGGCGCTCGGTCTTGAGCGCGCCGGATTCGACCATGTCGCCCTTGTCGAGAACGATGCGCACGCCGTCGCGACGTTGCGGCACAATCGACCGCACTGGAACGCGTTGGCGCAGGATTTGGTGGGATTTGTCGGCACGCGTTATCGCGGAATCGATCTTCTGGCCGGCGGCGTTCCGTGCCCGCCTTTTTCCAAAGCCGGGCATCAATTAGGCAGCGACGACGAACGAAACCTTTTCCCGGCGGCTCTTCGCCTTGTGGACGAGATTCGCCCGCGCGCGGTGATGTTCGAAAACGTGCGCGGTCTGCTCGACCCGGTTTTTGCGCCGTATCGCGCGGACATCGAGGCGCAAATGCGTGCCCTCGACTATACCCCGCTGGGATGGCATTTGCTGAATGCGAGCAATTTCGGCGTTCCGCAATTGCGCCCGCGCGTCGTCTTCGTGGCGATCAAACGCGCACTCGCCGACGGCTTCACAATGCCGCAGCCCTTCGCAGCGCCGCCCAAAACGGTCGGCGAAACCGTCGGCGATTTGATGGCGGAACGGGGTTGGTCCGGTGCAGCGCAATGGGCCACTGCTGCAAACCAAATTGCGCCGACCGTGGTGGGCGGCTCCAAAAAACACGGCGGCCCGGATCTGGGGCCGACGCGCGCGCGCAAAGCCTGGGCGACGCTCGGCGTCGACGGCCTCGGCATTGCCAACGAGGCGCCAGGTCCCGACTTCGCAGGCATGCCGCGACTGACGGTTCGCATGGTCGCGCGGTTGCAGGGCTTCCCCGACGATTGGCATTTCGCGGGCGGCAAAACCGCAAGCTATCGCCAAGTCGGCAACGCGTTTCCGCCGCCGGTCGCCGAGGCAGTTGCGCGCGCAATCGCCAAAACGCTCGAAGCGCGTCGGCTCGTTTCGCTGTCGGCTTAGCCGCGATGTCGGTTTTCTCGGATGCGCGCGCCGCGTTCCATGCGCAACTCCTGGGATCGATCCTGCATGTCGATGAAAACGGCAGGCCGTCGAATGCTGACAAAAAGAATGCTGCTAGCGTCGCGATTGCGAGCGCCGTCCTCGCAGAGATTGGAGTTGGCGAGGTAAGGGGCCGAATAGCGGCGCAAACCGTGGGCGCGAAATTCGAAGAAGTTTGCGCCGACTTTCTTTCGGCAACGTTTTTAGAGCTCGTATCTCTTCGCCCAGGTCAATGGCGCGTTGGACAACCATCGCGGCTGTTCCAGAACCACGCCCAGAAAACAATCGCTGGTTTCGAACAATTCGCGTATCTTGCCGATCTCGAAGAATTAGCGGACGAGAATCCGATGCTCGCGGCGGCCCTTGGCAGCGACTATCTGATCAAGCCCGACATCGTGATTGCGCGCGAGCCTGAATCCGATGCTCGCATCAACGCGGCACGCGACCTCGTCGATGCGAACGTCGCGCGGTACACGCCCTTGCGCGCGGCCAATGCGGGGCTGCCGCTTTTGCACGCGAGCATTTCGTGCAAATGGACCTTGCGCAGCGACCGGGCGCAGAACGCGCGCTCGGAGGGGCTCAATCTCGTCAAGAATCGCAAAGGCCGTGTGCCGCATATTGCGGTCATCACGGCCGAGCCCACACCGGCGCGGATCGCATCGATCGCATTGGGTACAGGCGAAATCGACTGCGTCTATCACTTTGCGTTGCCCGAGTTGCAGGCAGCCTTGCAAGGCCTCGACGATCGCGGCGCATCGATGATGCTGCAAACGATGGTCGATGGTCGGCGCCTGCGCGACATTTCCGACTTGCCGCTCGACTTGGCCGCCTAATTCCCGCGCGTGGCGGCGATGGCGCCGCGGGCAAGCGCGTCGGCGCGTTCGTTTTCGACGTGGCCGGCATGGCCTTTGATCCAGCGCCATTCGACGTCGTGCGGGCTCGCCGCCGCCAGCAACGCCTGCCACAGATCGACGTTTTTGACCGGCTTCTTGTCGGCGGTTTTCCAGCCCGTGCGCTTCCAGCCATGCACCCATTTGGTGATGCCGTCGCGCACATAGACGCTGTCGGTCCACAGCCGCACGCGCGCGGGCCGTTTGAGCGCCTTCAGCGCTTCGATCGCGGCCATCAGTTCCATGCGGTTGTTGGTGGTGGGGTTCTCCCCGCCCGACAATTCCTTTTCGATGCCGCGAAAGCGCAGAAGTGCGCCCCAGCCGCCGGGGCCCGGATTGCCGCTGCATGCACCGTCGGTGAAGATTTCGACCGTACCGTCGTCCGCGTTGTCGGCCGCGCTCACTTGGGCTCCAGCAGGATTTCGGCCTCGACATCGATGCGCACGCTCGTGCGGCCGGGCTCGGCGACGGGCGCAGGGGCAGCGTCGGCCATCGCGGCGGCGCGCATGGCCATGCGCGGCTGCGGGACGGCGCCGCCGGTTTCGCCGATGCGGATCGTACGGATGGCGGCCACGCGCCGGTCGAGGGCGGCCGCC